>ERZ773207.106-NODE-106-length-28513-cov-7.075093_pt1 | contig 28513 bp, 22 predicted proteins | sample MGYA00580997_ERZ773207 | MGnify/ENA primary metagenome ERZ773207 (study PRJEB29015, sample SAMEA2738170) | human oral metagenome | biome: human oral; feature: human-associated habitat; material: saliva | place: China | collected 2239 ... | reverse complement strand
TAGGGATATGAACTTGGAATGGCTAGTCACCATGCGATTAATTACAGCAGGGCTATTGACTGTGATCTATGCTTGGTTTAAATATGGTAATTCTATCTTTAATGTCTTTCGTAGCTTGAAAGATACAGTAGGTTTAATCATTTTTGGCGTATTTGGTATGGCCTTATGCCAATATACATACTTTAGATCTATTGCCTTAGCTGGAGCTGGTATTGCAACGGTACTACAATACTTGGCGCCATCAATGATTATTATTTATATGCTAGCTCGTTATGGTAAAAGGCCCTCTAAAGGCGAGATTATTTCCGTTATACTTGCATTAGTAGGCACCATATGCCTGATGGGGAACGACGGCTTATCTATTGAAAGCTTCCCGCTCGCAGTGCTTGTATGGGGGCTACTATCTGCTGTAGGTGTCGCTGTATATAGTGTTTCTCCTGTGGATTTACTATATAAATATGGAACCTTGCCGATTGTAGGCTTCGGTATGCTCATTAGTGGTATTGTTGCTGCCATATTGTTCCATCAACCTAATTCGTATGCGATGTGGGATGTATGGACCGTTATTGGTTGTTTCAATGTTGTCTTTCTTGGGACCATCGTATCCTTTAATGCTTACTTGGAAGGCGTTAAACGAATAGGTGCGGTGCCAGGCTCCATCTTGTCATCTATTGAACCGATTTCGGCGGCTTTCTTTGGATGGGCTTTTTTAGACAATCAATTTAGTCTATTAGGGATAATGGGCATGGCCATGATCATTGCCACTGTTATTATTATTGCTTTAGAAAAACGTAAATAATCTATAGGTGATTGATTTAGGTTAGCCTATATTGATTTAAACATATCTATAATTTAATGTTAGAGGTTTCATCTCTGCGTATTGCAGAGGTTGGAGCCTCTTTGCTATTATGATACATATTGTGAAAGTATTCGTCATGGAGGGACGTATGGAGGAAAAACAATGGAAGGGCATGGGCCTCGCCATTATGGGAGCTCTGTTTTGGGGGCTTTCAGGCACATCTGTACAATTTCTTGAAAGTGCGAAGCACATTAATGTGGAGTGGTTACTAGAGGCACGTTTGCTTATAGCCGGGATCTTGACCATTCTATTAGCCTATATACAAGAGGGGAAGCGTATTTTCTCTATCTTTAAAGAGCCGAAAGACATAGGAAAGCTACTGATTTTTGGCATATTAGGGATTGCCTTGGCGCAGTATACATACTTTAGAGCTATCGCTATTTCAGGGGTTGGGGTGGCTACGGTACTTCAATATGTAGCTCCGACGATGATTATTATTTACCTATTTTTACGGTATTTTAAAAAGCCATCTATACCAGAGCTATTTTGTATTTTGCTGGCTATGGTTGGTACCATTTGTATTGTCATGCAAGAGGGTTTAGATGTATCGTCCTTCAATGAAGAAGCCTTATTCTGGGGACTCGTATCGGCGGCCAGCATTTGTGTCTATACATTACAGCCCATTGAGCTTTTAAAAACATATGGCACTACTGCTGTAGTTGGTTTTGCCATGTTTATCTGCGGTATCTTAGCTGTTTTTATGTTCCAACAATTTGAATCGGAAGCTATTTGGGATGGTATGACGTGGCTTGGATTATTTGCCATCATCATACTTGGTACAGTGGTATCCTTTAATGCCTATATGGAAGGGGTAAGACTCATTGGGGCCGTACAAGGTTCTATCCTTTCATCCTTAGAACCAATATCCGCTGCCTTATTTGGGTGGGCACTGCTGGGGAATGAATTCACCCTCATTGGCATCTTTGGCATGATCTGTATCATTGCAACTGTGTTTATCATTGCTTGGGATCGTCAACGACAAATTAAACGAGAAGTACTAAAAAAATTAAATAAAGAAGAAATTGTGTGATCTACGTATGTATGCTCTTTTGGAGCATACACTAAGGGCGTAATGCTTTGTGCGGAAGCGGTACAGTAGAGAACGACTGCTAAAAAACATATACTACTATGTATCTTTATTAGTCATAGTGTGTATGTTTTTTTATTTCTAAAAGCATCAATATAAGTTATAATAGATACAAGAATTATTATTGATGTATATAGAAATTTTTAATGCTGTGTACATCATGTTATGGATTGACTATTTAATTAGCTATTTGTGTAGCTCTTCATATAGTTGAAGTATAGGTATTTATTGTATTTTAGGAGGTAAGTATGTCTGTAAAAGATTTCGTACAAAAACGCCGTGAAGCATTAATTGAAATGCGCCGTGATTTCCATAAGTATCCTGAAACTGCTTGGCTAGAATATCGTTCTGCTGCTAAGATCGCGGAAGCGCTCATTTCCTTGGGTTATGAAGTAGCATTAGGCGAAGAAGTTCTTGATTTGGATTCTCGCATGGGCTTGCCTAGTAAGGATGTTATGAGTGCTGCTATGGCTCGTGCCATCGATGAAGGTGCTAATCCAGAGCTAGTAGAAAAATTGGGCTTTGGTAAAACAGCGATTGTAGCCACTATGAAGTTCAGTGATGACGGTCCTGTAGTAGCATTTCGTGTAGATATGGACTCTAATGATGTTATCGAATCTAAAGAGGCTGAACATGCACCGGTTAAGGGTGGCTATCGCTCTCGTCATGATAAAGCGATGCATGCTTGTGGTCACGATGCCCATATGACAATGGGTCTTGGTCTTGCAGAATATGTAGCAGGTCATAAAGATCAATTCAAAGGTACTATTAAACTAATCTTCCAACCAGCAGAGGAAGGCGTGCGCGGTGCTAAGGCAATGGTTAATGCCGGCGTAGTAGATGATGTAGACTACATGTTTGGTTTGCACATTGGCTTCAATGAAAATTATGCAAATTGCTTTGCTTGTAGTAACCATGGCTTCTTGGCTACTACAAAACTAGATGCAGTATTTCACGGTTATGCTGCTCATGCTGGTAGCTCTCCAGATAAAGCGAAAAATGCAATGCTTGCAGGTTGTACAGCAGTGCTTAATTTACAAGCCATTGCTCGCCATGGTAAAGGTGCTTCTCGTATGAACGTTGGTATTTTTGAAAGTGGTACTGGCCGTAATGTAACGCCAGACACAGCAGTTCTTAAATTAGAAACTCGTGGGGCTACTACAGAAATCAATGATTACGTAATCGGCCGTGCAGAAACTATCATCAAAGCCGCTGCAGAAATGCATGATTGCACCTATGAAATTACAAAACAAGGTGAAACTCCATCTTGCCAAATGAGCGATGAATTGGCTCCTGAAATTCAATCTATTATTAAGCCTCTTGGTATCTTTAGAGACGTTCCATTAGATTATAGTGGCGGTGGCAGTGAAGACTGTGCATACTTCTTGAATCGCGTAATTAGCCGCGGTGGCATGGGTACATATATGCTAGTAGGCTCCGCTATTAAAGCTCCACATCACAACCCACTCTTTGATATCGATGAAGAAGATATGCTTAACGGTATTATTGCATTAGGAACTATTGCAGCTCACTACTTGAAATAATATAGATTGTGAGGTTTGTTATGATTCAACGGGATCGTTTAGTTAACGATTTTGAGGCGATGTCAAAATTAACGGCTCCTGGTGAAGGCATTAATCGTCTTGCTTTCACCGATGCAGATTGGGCCGGTCGTCAATATATTATGGATCGCATGGTTGATGCGGGACTAACTGTTGAAACGGATGGATTTGGCAATGTCATTGGCTATAAGCTTGGTAAGAATCTAGAATTGCCAGTAGTTATGGTTGGCTCTCATACGGACAGTGTGCCTAATGGTGGCAATTATGACGGCGTGGTCGGCGTGTTATCTGCCATTGAAGCCGTGCGTAGCATGAATGATGATGGTTTTGACCACGATCATACGATTGCTGTTGTGTCCTTTATGTGTGAAGAGTCCGGACGTTTTGGGGATTCTACATTAGGTAGTAAGGCGATGCGCGGTGAGTTGACAGTACAAGACTTACATCGCTTAACAGATAAACAAGGTACTTCCTTATACGAGGTGTTGAAAAATCGCAACTTAAATCCAGATGAAATTGAACAGGTGGAATACAAGCGACCTGTAAAATCTTTTACAGAAATCCACATCGAGCAAGGTAAGGTACTAGAGCACGAACAGAAACGTATCGGTATTGTCACAGGGATTGCTGCACCAGAGCGGTTTTTTGTGACCATTCGTGGTAATGCTGATCATAGCGGTGCCACACCGATGAACTTGCGCCATGATGCGCTTTGTGGGGCGTCCAAAATTATCCTCGGTATCGAGGAAATCGCCGCTATGCAAGAGGAGCCTCCAGTAGTAGGCACTGTTGGTATTGTAGAGGTTACACCAGGAGCGATGAACGTCATTCCTGGTGCGGTGAAACTAGGTGTAGATATCCGCAGTATCTCTGAGGCTGCCCGTAACTCGGTAGTTACATTAGTTAAAGAATTTATCGATGTTACGGCAGAAAAACGGGGCTTATCCTATACGATTGAACCTGTTGCACAAGATCATCCAGTAGCGATGCATCCTGCTATGATTAGAGAAATCGAAGAGGTTGTTACATCATTAGGCGTAGAATATATGGCTCTGCCTAGCGGTGCTGGTCATGATGCCATGCACTGGGCTGATGATGTGCCAACGGGAATGATCTTTATTCCATGTCTTAATGGAATCAGTCATAATCCAGCGGAATTCGCTGAAATGGATGATATTGTAACGGGCGCAGAAGTCCTTGATAATGTGCTTAGAAAGTTAAGTTTGGAAGACACAAAACTTGTATAGTGTGTGCATGATTTTGTGAGATATTTCGTGTATAAACAGTAGAAATGATCTAGCCTGTTTCTACTGTTTTTACATATAGGAGAGAATAGAATATGGTTATTACAGGTATTGTTATCGTAATAGCGACGTTTATTGCTATTATTAAACAGTATGAAACGCGACTCGTGTTATTATTGTCGGGCCTATTGATGTGCTTTATTGGCGGTCAATTAGGGGCTGGTACGACAGCTTTTGTAAAAGAGCTTACGAACCCAGGTCTTGTGCCGACGATTTGTACTGTTCTTGGTTTTAGTTATGTTATGGAATACACAAAATGTACAGAGCATATGGTGTATTTCATCTCTGCTGGTCTCAAGAAGATGACTAAGATCATCATCCCTGGCGCAGTTATTATTACGTTCTTAATCAACATTGCATTGCCTACAGCGGCAGGCTGTGCGGCGGCAGTAGGTGCTCTATTAATCCCAGCGCTTATTCGCTCTGGTGTACATCCAGCAATGGCAGGTTCTGCTATTTTCTTAGGTACTTGGGGTAGCTCCTTGAGCCCAGGCCTTATGTTTAACCCTCAAGTAGCACAGCTAGCGGGTGTAGATGTAATGACAGTTATTGCAAGCTTCTCTATGCAAGCAATGATTGGTATCGTAGTAGCTGCCATCTTACTGAACATCGTAGCTATTGTTAAAAAAGAGCATACAGGGTATGTGATGAAACATGATACTACTGATGAAGGTAAAGAGTTTAAAGTAAATTATCTTTATGCTATTATTCCTATTATTCCACTTGTATTGCTTGTATTAGGCAGTAAACAAGTGGCAGTGATTCCTGAGGTTTCCGTTCCTGTATCTATGCTCATCGGTACAGCCATTGGTATCGTAGCAGTTCGTCCTAATGTGACAGAAGCGGTGAAGAAGTTCTTCCGCGGTACTGGCGATGGTATGTGTGATGTAGTAGGTCTTATGGCTGCTGCAGCATGTTTCACAGCTGGTATGCAACTTATCGGTCTTACTAGTGCCCTTATTGATGGCATGAAGAACTCTCAACAAATCGCTCAAATCGGTGCGGCCTTTGGTCCATTCTTGTTGGCTGTTATCTCTGGTTCTGGTAATGCGGCAGCCCTTGCCTTTAACGGTGCTGTAACACCACACGCAGCAGACTTCGGGTACGGTATTATAGAACTTGGCTCCATGGCACAAATCGGTGCAGGTATCGGTCGTAGTATGAGTCCTGTAGCAGGTGCAGGCATCATCGTCGCCGGTATTGCAGGCATCAACCCTATGGAAATGGCGAAACGCAACGCTGTACCATGTATCGTTGCTACCGTTGTGATTATGCTATTGTTACTCTAGTCTGACATACGTTGATTGCGTAATAGTAGAGACATTATTTTTATAAAAGCTATTATAAAAGAAAACCCGTCATGATTTTGTCATGACGGGTTCTTTTTACGTATACTGAGGCACAAGATATAAGTAAAATTTATGGATACTAAAGGAAAGAACAATTTGTTCTTATTGCATTTTCATAATATATTATATGTATTAAAGGAATATATACTATGCTTTTGTGTCAGCCCAGGTTTTCATAAATGAGTAAAAAGCCTGTACTGGCTTGGACTCAAGGGCACTATGACGGGTGTACATCCACGTATCACGAGTCATGATATGACCATCAAGAGCCTTCAAGGTTTCTTTAAATAGCTTAGGGTAATCATTGCCACAGCTTTGGGTGAGAATGGTAAAACCAAGTCCTTGGTTAACGAGTTTCATACAGGTATCGATGTCGTTCACCTCGATGGTGCGCATCGGTGGTTGTGAGTAGTGAGAATACCACCAATCATCTATGGTTTGCTGTAAATTCGGATCTGTTTGATAGTGAATATAAGGCAGACGAGGTAAGTCCTCTACGGCACAAGGCGTTTTGTTAAAGAAGCAGAATGGTTCAGACCAAATATGCTCTTTCGACTCTGTCCAAGTGTGAGCACCGCGGATGATGGCAGCATGTAGGCGACCTTCAAGGAAGTCATGGTATAGCTTATAGCTAAGTCCCGTATACATGATGATATCAATGTGGGGATACGCCTCTTTAAAGGTCGATAAGATATGGGGGATATGATACTTGGCGAATACATTTGAGCATCCCAGGTTTAATGTACCGCGTGGTTCACTACCCATAGCTAATAGCTCTTGACGCACCGAAGTATAGGAATTGAGTAAATCTTCGGCGTACCGCACAAGACGTTGACCTTGATAGGTAAACTCTACACCACGAGCTTGTCGGTTGATGATGGGACAGTTAAATTCCTTTTCTAATTTTTTTATCCGTTCACTCAATGCAGGTTGTGTCATAAATAGACGACGCGCCGCATAAGTAATATTATTTTCCTCTGCTAAGGTTTTTAAAATTGTACAATCTTTCGTGTCCATAAACTCTCCTTTACATATGTATTATTGTACTCTATCCCATAGAGTTGGTACAGATGAGGGTCTACTAGGGCTATACAGATTCGATATAACTAAAGACTAGTTACTAGTAAGAGGAATGAAACTTTCACCAATAAACATGGTGAAAGTATAGTGTTTGTAAAGGTTTACACATGCCTGAAGGTAATAAAGGAGCAAGTCATGGTTGAGTTAATTTCAAATGGTGTATTTTTATATCACGGTACGGATATCGTTCCTGCGGATTCTGGTGCAGCCCTTGACCAGCAAGAAGTTTTTAATAAAGAGCGCGCCTATAAGGAAACGATGGCGTACCGTATTTTAATGGACCACCAACAACATGAAGGTGATCAAGATTTACGCATCAAATTCGATGCGTTAACATCTCATGATATTACGTATGTTGGCATTATTCAAACGGCTATTGCCAGTGGTCTAGATAAATTCCCAATCCCTTACATTTTGACAAACTGCCATAACAGTTTAGCAGCTGTAGGGGGCACAATTAACGAAGACGACCATGTATTTGGCTTATCCGCAGTACAACGCTTCGGTGGCGTTTATGTACCTCCTCATCTTGCCGTTATTCACCAATATATGCGTGAAACAATGGCAGGTTGTGGCAAAATGATCCTCGGCTCCGATAGCCATACTCGCTATGGTGCGCTTGGTACTATGGCGATTGGTGAAGGCGGTCCAGAGCTTGTAAAACAATTGCTCGGTCGTACCTATGATGTACAACGTCCAGAGGTTATCGCGATTTACCTGGATGGTAAACCTAAACACGGCGTAGGTCCACAAGACGTGGCTCTCGCTATTGAAAAAGCTGTATTTGCTAATGGCTTTGTAAAAAATAAAGTAATGGAATTCGTAGGTCCTGGTATTGAACACTTATCCATGGACTTCCGTAACGGCATCGATGTAATGACTACAGAGACTACATGCCTTACAACAATCTGGAGAACAGATAGCAATACGAAAGAATTCTTAACACTCCATGGTCGCGGTGATGCGTACAAAGAGCTTAACCCTGGCGATGTGGCTTACTATGATGGCCTTGTAAAGGTTAATCTTGGGGAAGTGGAAAGCATGATTGCTATGCCATTCCATCCAAGTAATGTATATACTATTAAAGAAATCAACGAAGGCGGTCGCGATTTATTAGCGGAAATCGAACGTCAAGCCGTTGAGCAATTAGATAATAAATCCTTGTCCTTACAATTGCCTGAAAAACACTTCGACGGCAAATTACACTTAGATCAAGGTATCATCGTAGGTTGTTCTGGCGGTTTGTATGAAAATATTATGCAAGCTGCAAATATCGTACGCGGTAAGAGCGTAGGCTCCGGTCGTTTTGCGTTCAGCGTATATCCTTCTAGCCAGCCAATTTACTTAGAGCTTATGAAAAATGGTGCTCTCGTAGACCTTATGAGCGCTGGTGCCATCGTGCGTACAGCCTTCTGTGGTCCTTGCTTCGGCGCAGGCGATACACCTAATAATACGGGCCTCAGCGGTCGTCATGCGACGCGTAACTTCCCGAATCGTGAAGGTTCTAAACCAGGGAATGGTCAAATCTCTTCTGTTGCACTTCTTGACTCCCGTTCTGTAGCGGCCTCGGCTATTAATGGTGGAGCATTGACAGCGGCTACTGATATCGAATATGATGATGTGGTGCCAGCTTACCACTATGATGATAAACCTTATGAAAGCAAGGTATATAGTGGCTTTAACGAACCGAATAAAGATACTGAACTCGTGTATGGCCCATCTATCAAACCATGGCCTTCTATCGAAGAATTAACACCAAATGTATTGCTCAAAGTAGCAGCTTATATCGACGATCCTGTAACGACTACAGATGAGTTGATTCCGTCTGGCGAAACATCTTCCTTCCGCTCTGACCCATATGCATTGTCTGAATTTGCCTTGAGCCGTAAGGTTCCTGAATATGTAGGTCGTGCTAAAGCCGTTCGCGATTGGGAAAAATCTCGTCAAGAAGGCGAAATCGCAGCAGACTTAGTAACTGCCTATGAAGAGGTAAAACAAGCGCTTGGTCTTACAGAATCCGTAGAAGATATGGCTAAGTCTACAGCTGTTTCTAGTATGGTATATGCTAATCGCCCTGGCGATGGCTCTGCTCGTGAGCAAGCGGCATCCTGCCAACGCGTATTGGGTGGCGGTGCTAATATTGCTATTGAATATGCTACAAAACGTTATCGCAGCAATGTTATTAACTGGGGCATGTTACCGTTCGTAACTAGCGAAGAAGACTCCAAAACTATGGCAGTAGGTGACTATGTATATGTGCCAAATGTGCGTGACCAATTATTCTCTGACTCCGATGATTACAAAGCATATGTTATTAGCGGTGGTGTGAAGAAAGCAGAGATTACATTGCACTTAGGTCATCTCAGCGATGAAGAAAAAGATATTATCGCAGCAGGTTGTCTCATCAACTACTATGCAAATAGCAAAGCGTAAGTGGTGAACATAAAGGAGTATATTATGAACGGGTATAAAGAAATTCCTGTTACCTATATGCGCGGCGGTACTAGTAAAGGGGCGTATCTGTTAAAAGATACGCTTCCAACTGACCCAGCTGCTCGGGATCGTATGATTTTAGATTTATATGGTTCTCCCGATGCGCGTCAAATTAATGGTATTGGCGGTGCCGATCCATTGACGAGCAAGGTAGCTATCGTAAATCCTTCTGACCGCGATGATGCAGATATCGACTACACCTTTGGGTATGTAGGTATCGCTGATGCGGTGGTAGATTACGAAGGTAACTGCGGCAATATTTCTGCTGGTGCAGGGGTATTTGCTATTATGGAAGGCTTTGTGAAAGCCGTAGAACCAGAAACAGTGGTTCGTATCTTTAACACAAATACAAATAAGGTTATTGAAGCACATGTGCCAGTTCGAGATGGCAAACCTATTATTGACGGTGATTTTGCTATCGATGGTGTACCTGGTACAGGTGCTCGTATTACATTATATTTCTTGGAACCTGGCGGTTCTAAGACAGGTAAGCTATTACCAACAGGCAATGTACAAGACACGATTACATTGGCTGATGGACGCACAATCCAAGTCAGTCTCGTAGACGCAGCTAATCCAGCTGTATTTGTAAAGGCTACAGACCTTGGTTATGAAGGCACGGAATTACCGGCTTTCACAGAAACGGATGGCGGTGTATTACTCAATACACTTGAAGATATTCGCACTACTGCGGCTGTTATGATGGGACTTGCTCCATCTAAAGAGGCTGCCAGTCCTGCAGTTCCAAAGGTATGCATGGTGTCCGCACCACAAACCTACGTGGCAAGCGATGGTCGAACTATCGAGGGGAATAGTATAGACATCGTGGCTCGTACAAAGGCACTAGCTGTAATGCATAAAGCTTATGCTGTTACAGGTGGTATTTGTACCGCTACGGCAGCGCTTATTACGGGTACTGTGGCGAACGAAGTAGTGAGCGAACGTGCTATAGAAACGAATCAAGTTACTTTAGCGCATCCATCAGGGAAATTTGATTTCGAAATATGCTTAACTCATGATAAGGGTTGGCATGTGGAGAAGGCGGGCGTCGCTAGAACAGCGCGACCGATCATGAAAGGCATAGCTTATGTTAAAGGAGAGTAAGAATGAATAAGCTACTTAAAATTGCAATTATGTTTGCCATTCCTCTGGCAATGTGGTTTATTACACCGCCAGAAGGTTTGAGCGTTGGAGCTTGGCGACTGCTAGGTTTCTATTTAATGGCTATCGTTGGTCTTGTTGTTAAACCTTGGCCAGCACCAATTATCTTGTTATTATCTATTGCAGGTTCTGCAATTTTCTTGAATGCTACGAAAAACGTATTGTCTGGTTATGCATCTACCACAGTATGGTTAGTATTCTCTGCGTTCTCCCTCAGTGTGGCGTTCGTAAAAACGGGCCTTGGCCGTCGTATTGCGTACCTATTGATTAAATCCTTAGGTCACACTACATTGCGTCTTGGCTATGTAACTGCTTTATTAGATCTTATTATTTCCCCAGTAACACCTTCCAACACAGCACGTTGTGGCGGTATCGTGTTCCCAATCATGAACTCTGTAGCAAAAGCTTTGGGTTCTGAGCCTGGTGAAAGCGCGAAAAAAGCTGGTTCTTACCTCATGGTTAATACCTACATGGTTACTAAGGTAACAAGCTTGATGTTCGCTACTGCAATGGCACCAAACTTATTGGCTGCTGACTATATGCACAAAATCCTCGGTGTAGATCTCAACTGGGGCCTTTGGGCATTAGCACTCGTAGTACCAGGTCTTGTAATGCTTCTCATTACACCTGCTTTGGTATACTACTTAGACAAACCATCTATTCAACACATCGATTCTCACGGAATTGCTGATGAAGGTTTGAAAGAACTTGGACCTATATCTGGTCGCGAGAAATCTCTTATCGCTATCTTTATTCTTGCCTTAGTAGGTTGGGCATTGCCTTCCATCTTGACACAAGGCTTTGGTATTAAATTCTCCCTTGATGCAACAGCAGTAGCTATCGTAGCCATGGTAGCGGCGCTTGTAACAGGCGTAATCAAATGGGAAGATATGCTTGAATCCAAAGGTGCTTGGAACACATTGATCTGGTTCGGTGGTATCATCGGTATGTCCAGTGCATTGTCCAAGGTTAAATTCTTTGAATGGCTAGCTGACTTTATGGGTGCACACTTCAACTTCGGCGATAACCCGATGATGGCTCTTATTATCATCGGCGCTATCAGCATCGCTGTTCGTTACTTGTTCGCCTCTGGTAGTGCGTACGTTGTAGCAATGCTTCCAGTATTTCTTACTGTAGGTAAAGTAGCGGGTGTAAACCCAATGGCGTTGTCCTTGTTACTAGCTGCTACAAACTCCTACGGTGGTGCGTTGACTCACTACGGTGGTGCAGCGGCTCCAATCGTATTCGGTGCAGGTTACAATACAGTTAAAAGCTGGTGGATTATCGGCGGTATCTTCGCTATCATGTGCTTCATCGTAAACCTTACAGTGGGCTACGCATGGTGGGAAATCCTCGGTATCCTATAATACCTAACTAGAGATAATAGTTATTCTATACATATAGAATGATCATCCTCTAGGTAGTGAAAGTTTCCAAACTTTTACAAAACAATATAATAAAAAAAACATAATAAAAAACAACATAATAAAAAACAACATAATAAAAAACAACATAATAAAAAAAACGACATAATAAAAGAGCTGTCCCGGAATCAGTACATGATCTGAATTCTTGGGACAGCTTTTTTGCGTTATTTTAGTTTTGATGCAACCCATAGGGCGGCGCCGATAAAGGTAAGGCTACATGCCCAGAAGAGGGTTGTGAAGCCAAATTGAGCGGCTACGATGGAGCCGCCAAAGGAGCCTAGGAAGTAACCCATAAACAAACAAGATTGATTGTATGAGAACACTTGCCCTGTATATTCCTTAGGTGTTTTTGACGCTAAATAGGTATTAAGGGCTGGTAACATACCACCTAGCCCAAACCCTTGTAAGAAACGGATACACCCAAGTACATACACAGAGTCCACATAGGCTTGAGGTATATTAAGTAGACCTACATAAATCATCGAATAGATGAGGACCTTTCTAGGCCCTATGCGGTCTACTAATTTCCCCAGTGGAGAGCTACTAAAGAATTGGGCGATACCCATGGCGGAGAATACAGCACCAGATATGAAGGCTATATTTTCCGTATTGCTTGGTAGCATTCCTTTAATGTAAACCGTCATAATAGGGGAGATGGCGGTAACAGAAATGGCATACAAGAAGGAGGCTGTAGATAAAGCGACTACACTAGAAAATTCCGGCAAATGAGTTTTTAGATTTCTAAAAGTTTGCTTTTCTACAAGCGGCTTTGGAACGTAGTTTTCATGTACCAGCATAGCCGTTAAGCTAAAGGAGACAAGCATAAGGGCTCCAATGATAAAGAAGTCATTTCGAATGTCTACTACATCACTGAGATACCCACCTACAAGGGGACCTGCTAGTGAGCCGGCAAGGTTAAAGGATGCTAAAATCCCTAGAGCCCAACCTGTATGGTTTTGCGGCGTTTCTGATGCGATCAGTGTTACCGATGCGGAGTAAAAACCGCTTACTAAACCTTGCAGCGTACGAACGAGGAACACACCTTCTGGTGTAGTCTGAAAGCCCAATAAAATACTACATATAGCCATACCAAGACTAGAGCGTATGAGGGTAATCTTACGTCCCTTACGGTCTGCTAATCGGCCCCAGAAGGGAGCTGCTAAGCAGACGATGAGGAAGGTGATGCCCATGGAGGCACCGGACCATCGCGCTATCGATCCCGTATCGCTTAAGCCCATTTCATGGAAGTATAGAGGGAGAATAGGGCTTACCTGACTAATCCCGAGGGACATGAAGAATACGCAGAATGCGCATATGTACACCGTTCGTTTCCACGTTTCCAAAATATCCCTCCTTTAGTCTTGTAATATATTTATAGCTATAAAAACTAGTAAGCTCATTTTTTGCTTAGTCTTTTCATTAATGACTTTGGGCTAGTCATTTCTTGCTATGAAATAATTATTAATTCTTTTTCTTTTTAATTTCTTCCCAATCGCTTAAGTCCGGCAGCTTATTGCTTGTTATAGATTCTTGGATCCAGTAGTTAATGGAGGTTAAGTTGCTAGAGTCTCGTTCAAAGCCATATACGATGTCGTCCTCTACGTCGTCTTCTATAGTGATATAGAGGCTAATGTGTAAGTTTTTACCTTTTCCACGCTCGATGAAGTAGCTAATACCTGGATCGTCGAGGTTAGATGGACGAACTGCCATGATATCATACTTGCCATTGGCTACGCCTTCTAAGGCATCCTTAATCATTTGATTAGAAAGTTCATATTGATTTAGGTAGAAAATATCGTTGTCGCAAGTTAATACGTATTCTCGAGGTGGCGTAGTATTTTTGTACTGTTTCTCCCAGCTTTCATCAATCACAGGCAATGTAGCATGATCATAGAATTCTTTAATTAAAGCGAGCCCTTCAGGAATGGACATTTCTTTAAAGTATCGTATTTCATATACTGTAGGCTCCGAATTTTCATCTCGTTCATCAGTAGCCTCAAGGTAGCCGTATAGATAGATTGTACAAGAGTTTTTATCTTCATTGTGGAACATAACAATACTGTACACATCGTAAATTACGTTTTCTATGGATTGGCGATTATCGTAGATGATAAAGCTGAGATATTTTTGTGTATCCCATTCCTGTTGAATGAAATTCCAGTCGTATTTATTCGTGCGCCAACCAGTAGTAGAGTCCTCGAAGATTTCTAATACATCCACAGAATTTTGAGGCCATGAAGGTGGCATAGGATTACAAGTTGTAGAAGATTGATTTACGCCTTCTTTGTACTGATAGTGTCCATTAACGAGTTCAAAGGCTTCTAATCGCTCAGATGCTTCGTCAGGAATTACCAAGGGCTCACCAGTACCTAACCAATTATCGTTTCTTGTGTTAATACGTCTGATGCTTTCACGAGCATGCTCGTAGAACGTAACGGCTTGATCTAAATCAGGTTCTTTTGTAATGGCACCAATTTCGTAGCAATAGCCGGCGGCCAATTGCCATAGATGGTCCGCATAGTCATAACTACCGTATCTATCGTAACATTTGCTAGCCTGATTAACGCACTCTATGGCGGTTCTTATTGCAGGGGCATTACCTTTTTTGAAAGTAAATACATAAGCGAGATATGGCCAAATAGCATCGAGAGTGTAAATGGCTGGTTGTTGTAATAAGTGAGCAATGCGAGACCAGTCTTGGGACTGACCATCGATATTCAATGTGCGAATGATGATGGCTTGCATTGTAACATAAGCGTGATCGTTAAAGTCTAAATAATCTGGGCTTATAGCAGCACGCTCGTAGTATCTGAGGGTCTTTTGAATATCCTGAGGGATTCTTTTGTTAGACAAATGTGGTTTTGCATAGTACTCGGCAGCTTCACGCAAACACATGCCATTATTCATGGAGGCGCCGCGCTCAAAATATTCGAGAGCTCGTTCATGCTCCCCACGAGCTTTACAAATATCGCCTGCTAAATACATCATGAGCGGCAAACCTGCTTTGGCACCTTCAAAAATGACTTGTTCTTCCATTTTTCTATTATCTTGCTCTACATAGGTAATGCGCAAGTTTCGGTATGCAATAACAAGGCCTGCCTCGGCGGATTTACGCAACCATTGCTGAGCAATAGCATTTACTTTATTGGCTAATCTACGTTGATCTGCTTGTACAAATAAGCCTTTTAAGAAACGGACAAAGCCAGATGGTTCACCTTCATTAGCCACCTTCTTAGCCGATGGTAAGATGTGGTAATCCCCCCATTGGTATACATTGGCAATGGCGTAGGCACAGTAGGAACAACCCTTTTGGGCGCCCTCATAGACGCGCTGGAATGCTTCGTCCTCCGTCATAGGCAACTCTTTTTCAATGGTTGGTGTAAGGGCACCTGAGGTACGCATAGCCTGTAAAATGGCGATGGCACTGCCTTTACGAATAGCCGTATGTAAATAACTATATGCCTTTGTGTCATCCTCAGGAAAGCCTGCTTCAATCCACGTGAACTGAGGGCCAGAATAAACGCGCGCCAAAATAGCGTACACATCGCCAATACCAGGAATCGTTTGGCCTTCCTCGTCTAATTTCACAAGGGTCTCAAGCTCAGCCTTGCCCGCCCAAGCGATATCTTTATTGCATTGATGGAATATTTTATTGAAAGACTGCTGTATTTGATCAGTAAAATAAAAACTCATGCTCTCTCCTCCGCATAATAATCAGTAGAAGCTGATAACATATGTAATTTCAGTATACTATTAGTGTTTAGGGGAAAACAATATAAATGTTCTGAATTTACTTGACTTTCATTCTATAGAAACATTATAATCAGATTATAATTTTATACTCGCCTAAAGAAACCGATGAGGTGGAGATAAAAATAGGAAATGCACTCACAGAGAGCGGGATTAGCTGAGAACCCGTAGTACGCAGCTTATTAAATGGACCACCGAGGGCGCATGGAACAGAATGAACTTTCATTCCTAGTATGGTGCGACGTCACACGAGCGTTAGTCGTGAGGGATATGTTAGTATCCTGCGAAAGGGGAATGCACTGCATTCAAACAAGGTGGTACCGCGATTTATAGCATAATACAAATATTTTCTAATAATTGTATAAGAATAGAACTATAGACTCGTCCTTGACGTTATATTGTCATGGGCGAGTTTTTTTATTGGCAAATGCCAGATGGAGGTTCTCATGATTTTCCCTAGTCTTGACCGTGTGAAAGCTATCGCACCGGGCTACGATATCGTGCCTGTATATATGGAAATTTTATCCGACGTACGCACACCGATTAGTGTGTTGAAAGCATTAAAACAAGTGAGCAGTCATACATACCTACTTGAAAGTGCGGATAATAGTAATCATTGGGGCCGGTACTCCTTCTTGGGCTATGATCCTAAGATTGAGCTTTTCTGTAAAAACCATACAATGACTATCAAAGACGGTACAACACGTACTTTTGAATGCTCTGACCCAGCTGCAGAAATTCGCAATATTTTGAGCCAATATAAAAGCCCTCGTTTAGAAGAGTTACCAACCTTTACAGGTGGCTTTGTAGGCTACTTTGCTTGTGAATACATCCGCTATATCGAGCCAACTTTGGATTTCCCAACACCAGATGATGACTCTGCTATGGTCAACGATGTAGACCTTATGCTCTTTGATAAAGTAATCGCTTTTGACCACTATAAAAATAAAATCTATTTGATTGCTAACATCAGCACAAACGATTTGGAGCGCAACTACAACAAGGCTGAGCTTGAGTTGAAAGCATTAGCTGATCTCGTAGTAAACGGCAAAGAGGCTAATATTCCAAAAGGCATTCTTAAAACAGAGTTTACCTCTGAGTTTACAAAGGATGAGTTTGAAGCAGTTGTTAAAAAGACACAACATTACATCAAGGAAGGGGATATCTTCCAATGTGTTGTATCTAATCGCCGTGAAGCTGAGTTTGAGGGCAGCTTGCTAAATGCATACCGCGTATTGCGTACCTTAAACCCATCCCCATACATGTTCTATCTATCTGGTGGCGATGTAGAGCTTACAGGTGCTTCTCCAGAAACATTGGTAAAACTAACAGATGGTAAAATGTACACCTTCCCAATTGCAGGCACCATGCGCCGTGGCAAAAACGAAGCAGAAGACCTTGCTATTGAAGAAAAACTTATTAATGACGAAAAAGAGTTGGCTGAACATAACATGCTCGTTGACCTTGGCCGTAACGACTTAGGTAAAATTTCTAAATTTGGTTCTGTAAAAGTAGAGGCGTTACATATGTTGCAACGTTTCTCCCATGTAATCCACATTACATCTACTGTAAGCGGTGACATTCAAGACGGCAAAGATGCGCTCGATGCTATAGGTGCTACATTGCCAGCAGGTACATTGTCTGGGGCACCTAAGATTCGTGCTATCGAGATTTTACACGAACTTGAAAAAAGCCCACGCGGCGTATACGGCGGTGCCGTAGGTTACATCGATTTCTCCGGTAATATGGACGTATGTATCGGTATCCGCATGGCCATGAATAAAGGCGGCAAGGTTTATGTTCGCGCTGGTGCAGGTATCGTTCGCGATAGCGTACCTGCTAGTGAATACAACGAAACATTGATGAAAGGCCAATCCATGATTTCCGCAATTACAGATGCACAGGAGGTAGAATAATGGTACTCCTTATAGATAATTACGATAGCTTCTCCTTTAATTTATACCAATTAGTAGGCTCTATCGATCCAGATATTAAAGTCATCCGCAGCGATGAATTAACAGTTGAAGAAATCCGCGCTTTGAAACCAGACTATGTGATACTTTCACCAGGACCTGGCAGACCAGCTGATGCGGGCGTATACGAAGACCTATTGCGCGAATGCAAAGGTGAATTTCCAATCCTCGGCGTATGCCTCGGTCACCAAGCCATCGGCGAAGTATTCGGCGGCACCGTTTCCTACGCAAAACAAGTGATGCACGGCAAACAAAGCGTAGCTAAACAAGTACACCCATCCAAAATCCTTAAAGGCGTACCAGAACAATTTGAAGTGGCACGCTACCACTCCTTGGCAATTATCGACGAAACCATGCCAAGCGAACTCATCGTTACATCCATTACAGACGATGGCGAAGTAATGAGCGTAGAACACAAAGACTACCCAATCTACGGCGTGCAATTCCATCCGGAATCCATCATGACACCGAACGGGGAACAAATGATTCGCAATTTCTTAGAAAAATAACCACTGTTCTGTATTCGAGGGGCTATTGTTTGGCTCTAGAACGATAGGGCAGAAATAAGGTCTCTCGGAACTCCAAGTGGCCACCGCCCCACTACGTGGGGCCGCCAAGTCGTTCCTTAAGACCTTATTTCCTGCCAACTCAACCTTGGCAATACCTATAATAGCCCCTCTACAATACATATATCGAACAGCAACTATATTTTTTTAAATAAATATGCGAACCAGAACCCCTAAAATAAGAAAAAGTGGTGCATAGCACCACCATTCCCACTTCTCAGTAAAGAAATGACCAGTGCATTACTCCATATAATGCGCAGGATCATTTAATATATATTGAATTGTTGTTCATTTTATATTGGTTATGAATGTGGGTAGGGCATATAAATGATTAAATGTCATAGTGTTTATGTGAGTTCACGGGGTTCTAGGCCCGACTTTGGCCCTGCGAAGGCCGCAGGCCGAAGTCAGACCCGGCCAGTGGAGGGCATAGGTCCACGTGAATCACATGTAATATGAATGCAAATATATGCCCTACCATCGCATTGAATACAATAAAAATGAACAACAAGTAAGGAGATATAAATGATTAAAGACGCATTATATGCAGTAACGCACGGTCAAGATTTATCCTACGACCTTGCTAAAGATACAATGAATAAAATTATGAGCGGTGATGTAGCCGAGGTGCCTATGGCAGGTTTCTTGTGCGCCCTTGCAGCAAAAGGCCCTACTGTAGATGAGGTTACGGCTTTTGCTGAGGTTATGCGCGAGAAGGCTGGTTCTGTTCCTCATGAAGGTACTGTTGTGGAAATCGTAGGTACTGGCGGTGATGAAGCGAATACGTTCAACATTTCTACCACATCTGGCTTTATCATTTCTGCCGCAGGTATTCCTGTAGCGAAACATGGTAACCGCAGTGTATCTAGTAAATGTGGCGCTGCTGATTTGATCGAAGCATTAGGTGCTAAATTAGAGCTTAATGGCGAACAAAACGAGGCCGTTCTCAATAAAGCAAATATGTGCTTCATGTTTGCTCCCGTGTATCATCAAGCTATGAAATATGCAGGCCCTGTTCGCAAGGCACTAGGCGTTCGTACGGTGTTCAACATCCTTGGTCCTTTGGCAAACCCTGCAGGCGCAACTGTGGAGTTGATGGGCGTATACGATAAATCTTTAGTAGAACCATTGGCTCGCGTATTGGCGAATCTTGGCGTTAAACGCGGTGCAGTGGTACACGGCTTTGACGGTCTCGATGAGATTACAGCGACCAATAAAACGTATGTATGCGAAATTAATAATGGTACTTTCACAAGCTATGAATTCGATCCAAAGGAATATGGTTTCGAATACGCTGATAAAACTGAGCTTGAAGGTGGCGATGCTACGGTAAATGCTGAGATTACTCGCCGCGTTCTCGGTGGTGAGCAAGGTGGCAAACGTACTGCCGTTCTCCTCAACGCAGGCATGGCGATTTACCTCGCTAAAGAGGGCATTACATTAGCAGAGGGCATTGAAGAGGCGAAAAACATGATCGACTCTGGCAAGGCTCTTGCCACAATGGAACAGTTTGTGAAAGCAACCCAAGAGGTATAACCATTGATTTTAGATAGAATTGTAGAGGCTACCAAAATTCGGGTAGCCCAAGAAAAACAGGTGGAAACGCCTGAGGCTGTAAAAGCAGCGGCTTTGGCGTTACCATCTGATACAGGATTTCCTTTTGAAGCAGCCCTTCGTCAGCAAGACTTTAACTTCATTTGCGAAGTAAAGAAGGCATCTCCGTCTAAGGGCATCATTGCTGAGCACTTTCCCTATTTAGACATCGCTAAAGAATATGAAGTAGCCGGAGCAGCGGCTATCTCTGTATTAACAGAGCCAGACTTCTTTAAAGGTGATAAAAAATATTTGCAAGAAATTGCTAGCACTGTAAAAATACCTGTTCTTCGCAAGGACTTCATCATCGATGAATACCAAATCTACCAAGCGAAGGTGTGGGGCGCTAGCGCAATCCTCTTGATTTGTGCATGCCTCGATGTACCTACATTAACAAAATTCCGTGAGTTAGCCGATTCTCTAGGATTGTCTTCCTTAGTAGAGGCTCATGACGAGCACGAAGTGCAAATGGCCATCGATTGCGGGGCCCGTATCATTGGCGTTAATAACCGCAATTTGAAAGACTTCACTGTGGACGTACAAAACAGCGTGCGCTTACGCAATCTCGTGGAAGACGATGTAATCTTTGTATCTGAAAGTGGCCTTGAAACGCCAGAGGATATCCAAGTATTGCGGGATAACAATATCGGCGTAGCCTTGATGGGGGAAACCTTCATGCGTTCCCCTAATAAGGTTGAGAAATTGGCATATCTTTATGGCCCAACCTACTACACACCAAAGGTTAAGATGTGCGGTATCTCTAAGGTGGAAACCATCCCTGCTATAGTCGATGCAAAGCCTGATTATATGGGCCTTGTATTTGCACCGAGCAAACGACAAGTCACTATGGAGCAAGCTAAGACGTTAGTAGCTGAGCTCCATAAGCAATACGAAAAAGCATTTGGTAAAGTTACAGTACCAATGAATACTGATACAGCACAAGACAGTCAAGACAGTCAGGACAGTCAGGACAGTCAGGAATTTGTCCAAGGAAACTCTAATTTTGAGAAGATTAAAACAGTAGGCGTATTCGTAAACGAAACGGTAGAAAACCTACTTAAGATTGCTGAGGAAGTCAAACTTGATGTGATTCAACTTCATGGCGATGAAGATGAGACTTTCATCCAATCCTTAAAAGAATGTACTAATGTAGAGGTTTGGAAAGCTGTTCAAGTCCGTAGTGCGGCAGATGCAGAAAAATGGATTGATAGCAGTGCGGATATGCTTTTATTTGATGCATATCACAAAGACGAGCGGGGCGGTACAGGCGAAGTATTCGACTGGTCCTCGTTAGATGAGTTTGAACGACCATTTATGCTCGCAGGCGGTATGGATAGTACCAATGTGGCCCGTGCGATTCGTACGGTTCGCCCTTATGGCATCGATATTAGCAGCGGCATTGAAACAGAAGGCGTGAAAGACAATGAAAAGATTAAAGCTTTCACCCATATCGTAAGAACAATAGACCTGTCATAACATGGCATATTAGCAAGAATGATAGATAGAAAGGTAAGTTATATGAGTGAACAAAGACATGGTTATTTTGGCTCCTTTGGTGGCCAATTTATGCCAGAAACATTGATGAATGCAGTCATCGAATTGGAAGAGGCGTACAACAAGTACAAAGATGATCCTGATTTCGTACGCGAACTTGAGGATTTACATAAAAAATATACAGGCCGTCCATCCCTTTTATACTATGCAGAACGCATGACAAAGGACCTTGGGGGCGCTAAAATCTATTTAAAACGGGAAGACTTGAACCACACAGGTTCCCACAAGTTGAATAACGTAATTGGCCAAATGTTATTGGCAAAACGGATGGGTAAAAAGCGTGTTATTGCTGAAACTGGTGCAGGCCAACACGGCGTTGCAACGGCAACTATTGCAGCGTTAATGGATATGGAGTGCGAGGTATACATGGGCGCAGAGGACTGTGAACGTCAAGCGCTCAACGTATATCGCATGCAATTGCTCGGTACAAAGGTACATGCTGTAACTAGCGGTACTAGCACGTTGAAAGATGCTGTATCTGAAGCGATGCGCGAATGGACAAATCGCATGTCCGATACGCACTATGTATTGGGCTCCGTAATGGGTGCGCATCCATTCCCTATGATCGTTCGCGATTTCCAATCTATCATCAGTCGTGAAGCACGTGAGCAAATTCTAGAAGCAGAAGGTAAATTGCCAACAGCTGTTATGGCTTGCGTAGGCGGTGGCTCCAATGCGATGGGCATGTTCTATAACTTCATCCCTGATGAAAGCGTACGCCTCATCGGTTGTGAAGCGGCAGGTCGCGGTATCGACACAGAGGAACACGCAGCGACAATTGCGAAAGGCTCTGTTGGTATCTTCCATGGCATGAAATCCTATTTCTGCCAAGACGAAGACGGCCAAATCGCGCCAGTATACTCCATTTCTGCAGGCCTTGACTACCCTGGTATCGGCCCTGAACATGCGTACTTGTACGATAGCGGCCGTGCAGAATATGTGCCTGTAACGGACGATGAAGCGGTAGATGCTTTCGAATACTTGTCTCGTTTAGAGGGGATTATTCCAGCTATCGAGAGTGCTCATGCAGTGGCGCATGCTCGTAAAATCGCTCCTACTATGAGCAAGGACGATATCATTATTATTTGTTTATCTGGTCGTGGCGACAAAGACGTAGCGGCTATGGCGAAATACAGAGGGGTGGATCTTCATGAGTAAAATTAAAGACGCTTTTACAAAGGGCAAGGCATTCATCCCGTTCATCAGCGCTGGTGACCACGGCATTGAAAATACAGAACGTTATATTCGCGTCATGGTGAAAGCCGGTGCGGACATGGTAGAAATCGGCATTCCTTTCTCCGATCCAACGGCGGAAGGCCCAGTTATCCAAGCAGCGAGCACACGCGCTCTTGCTACAGGCGTAAAAATCAACGATATCTTTGATATGGTGCGCCGTTTGCGTACCGGTGATGATGCGGTGACGATTCCTCTCGTATTCATGACCTATTTGAACCCAATTTATGTGTTCGGTCGTGAGAAATTCTTTACCCTCTGCGAAGAGGTAGGTATTTCTGGCGTTATCGTGCCAGATATGCCGTTTGAAGAAAAAGGCGAACTAGCGAGCATTGCTAATAAACACGGTGTTGAAGTAGTATCCTTGATCGCTCCAACATCTGAAAACCGCATCGAAATGATCGCTAAAGAAGCAGAAGGCTTTATTTACTGCGTATCTTCCCTTGGTGTTACAGGTATGCGTAGCGAAATCAAGACGGATATTAAATCCATCGTTGAAACGATTCGCAAATATACAGATATCCCTGTAGCGGTTGGTTTTGGTATTTCTACACCAGACCAAGCAGAGGCTATGGCGCGCGTATCTGATGGCGCTATCGTAGGCTCTGCTATCGTTAAAATCGTTGCAGAACACGGCGAAAATGCAGATCAAGCATTATTTGATTACGTACAATCCATGAAACAAGCTGTCCAAAAGGCTGGCGCATAAGGAGGGCGTATGCAACGCTGTACACGTTGTGGTAAAGAAGGGCCAGATGACCAATCCATCTGTTTACGTTGTGGCGGGAATATGGGGCCCCTAGGTGGTCCTATTTATACAAATGTGCATCGCCAAACAGGTGTAACTATTGTAGATTTTGAACGATATAACATGGGGTACAAGGATAACTTTATCAATACCTATCTCATACAGTGGACTGTTATCAATGGTCGTTCTTCTCGGGGAAACTACTGGCGATTTATGCTTGTCATAGCACTTCTATGGGCGCTTATGTACATGGTATGTGCTCTTATCGGTTGGGCCAATGCAGATGATGCAGATCAATTTATTGCGTGGGTTTTCCTAGTTTTCATCATGATTGTTTTTACGATTATTCCGGTTGTTACTATTACGATTCGTCGTCTCCACGATGTGAATCAATCGGGCTGGCTTGCACTGCTTATGTTAGTGCCTGTCATTGGTCCCTTAGCTTTATTAAATTGGACGGTGAAAGCTGGGGACCCAGAGGAAAATCGCTTTGGGAAACCGCAGTATACTGAGCCAGTCGATGAAAACTTGAGTGCTCGGCTAGGCATTTCTACAAGTCCTACTCGTTCTACGGATCGTACGATGATAGCTGTACTTCTTGTGAGTATCGCCCTCGGGTGGTATGGCAATTATAATATTGCAGAAGGGGTGGCGAATGTCATTCAAGGTGGAGAATTTAAAACGGCAGCTAGATATTCTAAGAAGACACAGTCTGAAGACAAGTCTTATGGCCTTGAGGCTCGGATCTCTGTGGAGCGTTTCTTTGAAGAAGTCGTTAATGAACAGTTCCGAGAGGCTCATGCACGTCTCGGTGGAGTTGAACGGGAGAAATATCCAACCAAAGAAAGCCTGGCTAAAGCCTATGAAGGTGTGCGCCGCGTAGACTACGATAAACTTGAGGTTATAGCCGATTCAAAGGATGAAGTGCAAATCGCCTTTGCGATTATAATGAGCGGCAAAAAAGATGGAACACCATTTACTGAGCGTCGCAGTGGCACCATGATTATGCGCCCTAATAAATATACGCAATTCCAAATCGTAGAAATTAGAGAGAAATAATTATTATACTAATTAGTGGAGGACATATAGTTTATAATTCTCACTAGAATCTCACTAGAATCTCTATGACTTATATAAGTAGACACTATATAAAAGATAATAAAAGATAACAACAAAAAGACGTTATACATTGTATAACGTCTTTTTGTTAGTTAGTTTAGTTTTGTCTTATATAATCAGCAGGAACTGATTATGAAAGGGGCTTAATTATTACTTTAGTTAATTTAGCTTTCATAATTGTCTCCTGTACAATAAGTTGTACAAATTTTAGTTGTAAGAAATCTAATTAAAATATAGAGAAATTTAATGAAGATATGATGAATAAAATAAGTTGATACATCATAGTATAATAAGATTATCTACGTTTGTATATTATCTAAAATTATAATAGGAGTTTTATGAAAGAGAGAGTATATGAGATCCTCTATCGTGAGCTAGTGGAAAACTATGCGAACAGTAAGGGACGAACGAATACCGCCGATTTTTGGCTAACTATAAGTGCCATATCCTTTGTATATGGTTTAATTACATGCATTACAGGCCTTGCAAGCTATATACCGTATGGATATCTTTATGCCGTATCTTTAGGTGGGGGCATATTAATCTCTTTATCCATCTTGTTGTGCTTGCCGACGATCATGCTCATGGCGAGACGATTACGAGACTCTAATAATGATCCGATGTTGATTATTTTACTGTTGGTCCCTATTTTAGGATGGATTGCTTTATTGTATCTGTTGTGTAAACGAACATCGCCTATCCAAGAACGACCAGGCATCTATAGCAATGATGCAAACATAAATAACAACGAAGAAATCATAAATAACAACGAAGGAAATATCTATAACAACGATGCAAATACGTTAGAAAAGAAATCTGTATCTGGTGTGTTTATTGTAGGCTTATTAGTATTAGGCTGGCTTGTTAATAGTGCTGGTAGTGCAATGATCAACCATAATTTGATGGTGGAAGAGGCTGCCTATGGCAATTTAGAACCTAGTGCGTTAACGAAAAAGGCGAATCGTTTATTAGAAAGTGAAACGGCTACTACGGAGGCTCGTTCTATAGTGAGTGCGTACTATGAAAAACTTGGCAAGGAGGATTATCATGGCGCATATCGCCAGCTAAGTGTACGTGAAATGGAGCGCTACGGTACGTTTGAGCTATGGCAACAAGCAGTAGCGAAGGCGCCACATCCTAAAGTAGAGACGATTCAGCTGGATTACGTGTCTCAAGATAAAGAAGATGACTATACTTTCAACTATACTGGTTTTAAAGTGACCTTTGCAAATGGGCAAGAGCCTGTTCTAGTTCGTTTGTATAACGCAGGTCAGGGCTGGGGCATTATTATCATCGAAGACGTGGAGGAGGACTAGGTTATGGCAACTATCAATACATATGATTTAAACTATACCGATGCCTTCAAGCTAGGTATCAAAAACTATGCTAACTTCAACGGTCGTGCTAGCCGTAGTGAATATTGGCGCTTTGTTGCAGGCATTACAATGATTCAAGGGTCCTTAGGGCTTTTGGCCATGATTTGTAATACATTGGGCCTTCCTAATTTTGAAAGCATAGTTGGTAAGGTCGGCTTTTGGGTGTCCTTACTTTTGCTACTTCCCAATATAGCGGCTACAGCGCGACGTATGCATGATATTGGCCGTAGTGGCTGGACGCAGCTGATTTCCTTTATTCCCGTTGTAGGTTTCTTTGTATTCTTAACCTATGAATTACGCCGCGGTGATCAAGGGGACAATGCTTACGGTGAAAGAACAGGCTATATCCCAGTTACATCTGATATAAGTAAAGAAACAGGTCTTGAAGAAACCCCTTCTCGCCGTCAAGACTGGATTATGGGTATTACAATCTTCCTTATCCAATCCATTCAAATTGCGGATATTGTAGGTGAACTATTATGGTTTGGTCTTAACGGGAATGGATATATGTAATAAGTACCTGTATTTATTAACATACTCATTATTTTATTTTATAAAAGTTTAACAACTCTTTTATAGACAATATAACACTTTGTAGTAGAATGAATGTAAGATGAATTTAAATTTATAGATATTAAGTAATACCTAATATCTAAATTACTATATGTGTTATGTACAACAGGACCTTGTGAGCTTTACTGTTTCCTGTCTGTCGATGGAAGGAGTTTATTATGAAATCTTGTCCATATTGTGGACATGAAGTACTGAGAAATGATCGTTATTGCCCAGACTGTGGGCATGTCCGCAAAGCCCCTATTTCGTTAGATAAATATAATCTAGGTTTGATTGAAAACTTCAAACAATGTCTAGTATATAAATATGCTGACTTTGAAGGCCGCGCGAGTCGTAGTGAATATTGGAATTTCTTTTTAATGTATCAATTGCTCTTTGTAGCAATCTTGTTCACATGTGCCTTTTTAAGTTATATTACCCCCCTCTCTAGTGCGGTAGGCGTTGGCTTTGGCTTAGTAATCCTAGTCCTACTGTCCGTAGTGATGGTCATCCCTGGCGTAGCCGTTGCGGTGCGTCGCTTGCACGACCAAGGTCGTTCTGGTGGCCTCGTATTTATCGGTTTTGTGCCTGTAATTGGAACACTTATCCTATTAGTTTTGATGGCTCTTCCTGGTGAAAGCCACTCAAATCGCTTTGGTGCTCCTACAGGTCAAGTGATCTTAACAAAACAAATGGCTCACGAAATCGGGCTTATCGATGCAACACCAACTATGGGACTAACAGCGGGATTGCTCTGTGCTATCTTTGTACTATGGTTCTTGGTAGATCAATTACTTACAACTAGTGCGATGTAAAAATGACAACTCTCCTTATAGCTTTGCTATAGTGAGAGTTTTTTATAGAATACAATTGTATAAATGGTTAATATAATGCATAAGTTATTCCCCAAATATATAGAAATTGAAATTCAAAATGATAGATAAAAATGATATAATAATACTTATTTTTATTTTATTTTATTTGTTATTTTGTAGGAGAGAATACAATGACAGATTTATCTATCAAAAATCTAGCGTATGTAGATAATTTTAAACATACGATTATGGGCAATTTTGCTAATTTTAAAGGCCGTGCAAGTCGCAGTGAATACTGGCGTTTCTATGGTATCACAATCGTTATTGCTGGTATCATTAACGTATTGAGCGCACTATTTATGAACACTGCGTTATCAAGCATTTTTGGTCTTATTTCCATGGCCTACAACGTTGCAATTTTGTTACCTTCCATCGGTCTTGCTGTTCGTCGTTTACATGACGTTGGTAAAAGCGGTTGGTTGCTTTTGGTTAGCTTCATTCCATTTGGTGTTATCTATGTTATCTACTTGCTTGCTCAAAAAGGTGATGAAGGCGATAACCAATATGGTTCTCCAGTAAGCTATGAAACAATTACAGCTGAAGAAGCTGCTCGCACTGGCCTTAAAGAAACTCCAACTGAAGATATGGATCGCAAATTCATGTTCGCATGTATTGGTATCGTTATCTTTGAAGTAATTCTTATGGGCATCGTTGCATAAGCATAGACATATCTACACAAAAGCCTACGCATGTAGGCTTTTTCTTTTTTTATTAATTTAGATGTCTATTTATTGTCGCATATTGTTTTGGTGCTACTATTTTAATACAATAGTTTTACTAGAGTTTAAACGTATATAGGAGAGCGTGTATGAGTGGTATAAATTGGTGGCGTCGCTTAGGGATAGTCGGTTG
>ERZ773207.99-NODE-99-length-29603-cov-5.200521_pt1 | contig 29603 bp, 21 predicted proteins | sample MGYA00580997_ERZ773207 | MGnify/ENA primary metagenome ERZ773207 (study PRJEB29015, sample SAMEA2738170) | human oral metagenome | biome: human oral; feature: human-associated habitat; material: saliva | place: China | collected 2239 ... | reverse complement strand
GAATTATCGTGCGGATCGGCGCTGGCAGAGGCGTTATCTACCACCACCAGCTCATCGCCAGCTTGCAGTTGGGGCCACAGGGAGCGGGCAGCGCGCTCAGTTAACAGCGGGGTACGCCAGTTAACGATTACTACCCGCACACTTTTACGCTGCTGACTCACTTTTTGGACTGCTCCATAACCTGCTGGTAGACGCGCAGATGCGCCTTAGCACAAGCCTTCCAAGTCATGGTTTGGGCGCGCTCATAGCCGGCTAAAGCAAAGTGGTCGTGTTCGCGGCCAAGCACTCGGCGCAGCCCGGCAGCAATCTGGTCGGGGTCGCTAGGCTCCACCAAAATTCCGCAATCTGCGGCCACCTCAGCGGTGGAAGTACCCAGCGAAGTCACCACCGGTACCGAATGGGCCATAGCCTCAAGCACCGGCAGGCCAAAACCTTCCCAGTAGGAGGGGAACACAAAGGCACGCGCCCCCGCATAGGCCTGCTGCAGGGTGTCTTGGGCCAGGTGTCCGAGCACGTGCACACGGGAAGTGCCGATAGCCTGAATCAACTGGCGCTCCACGGCGTCGTCGCCCCACCCGCTGGGACCCACCAAAACCAGATCCAACTGCGGGAACTCGCCGGCAATACGGGAAAAAGCGTGCAGCAAGCCGGGCAGGTTTTTACGCGGCTCACGGGTGCCAGTCCACAGCACATAGGGGCGTGAAAGCCCATAGGCAGTGCGGAAAAGATCAATCTGGGAGGCGCTTACCTCCTGGACACTCACGCCGTGAGGGATCACATGCACGCGCTCAGGGTCAATTCCGGCCTCATAGCAGTCATCGGCGGTGGCCTGGGAGGGCACAATCACCGCCTGGGCCTCTTTAATGGTGCGCTGCAAAGATTTACGGAAATAGCTGTTGCCGCGCTTAGTGAAATGCTCCGGGTTACGCAAAAATGCCAGGTCATGCACGGTTACCACGAGCGGCTTGCGAGTGGGGGCAATAGCCCAAGTGGTGGCGTGAACCAGGTCAGAAGCTGGCAAAATAGCTTCAGCCAGGGGAGAGTGTAAACGGTTCCAGGACTCATACAGGGCCGGGCGCGGCAAATTCGCGTAACGCACCGGCATAGTCTCCAAACCCACCGCGCTGGAGCCCGGATCATTATGGCTGCGGCGGGCGGCAATACCGGCAACCTTCACCCCCTGGGCGCGCAGGCTGTGGGCCAGGTTAGTGATATAAGTGCCAGAACCGCCAGGTACCGGCTGCCACATTTGCTCTACCACCATGGCCACGCGCACATCATTAGGCGCCTGAAAAGCGTCTTGAGCGGCGTCTTTAGCGGTTGAAGACTCAGTGGCGGGGGTGGAAGCAAACGACAGGCGCATGTGCCAAGACTACCGCCCATAGCTTTACCTTTATGCTAGTGACATGAAGGTGCTGCTAGATGCCACGGCCATCCCTGCAAATTTGGGCGGCGTGGGACGTTATGTAGATGATTTGGTGCCATGTTTGGTATCCCAGGGCGTTAACTTGGCTTTGGCAGTGCAAAGCCGCGACGCCGAGCATTTCGCCGCCCGCGCCCCGCGCGCTCACATAATCACCGTGCCGCACCTGCTTGAACGCCGCCCGGTACGCATGGCTTGGGAGCAGTCTGGCCTGCCGGCCCTGGTACGCAAGTGGCGCCCAGATGTACTGCACTGCCCTCACTACACTTACCCCACGCGCCTGGCGCTACCCAATGTGGGCGTGGCCGTAACCTTGCATGACGCCACGTTCTTCTCCCACCCCCAGGCCCACTCGCCGCTAAAGCAGCGGTTCTTCACCGCCGCCATCACCCGCGCCTCCAACCACGCCGACGCGCTGATTGTGCCCTCCATTGCCACCCGCGACGAGTCCATCAAATACGCCGGAGGTAGCCCCGAAAACTACTTCGTGGCCTACCACGGGGTAGACACCAAGCGTTTCTACCCGGTCTCAGATACTGAGCGTGAGCGTGTAGCCGCCAGCCTAGGCCTAACCGGCCAGCCCTACATTGGTTTCCTGGGCACGCTAGAGCCGCGTAAGAACGTGCCCGCACTGGTGCGCGCCTGGGTGCAGGCCTTTAGCCAGCAGCCCAACCCGCCAGCCTTAGTGTTAGCAGGCAGTAAAGGCTGGGATGAAGAAATCGAGCCGGCCTTGGCGGGCGTGCCCAGCCACATGCGCGTGCTGCGTCCGGGCTACCTGCCGCTAGAGGATCTGCCCGGTTTCCTCTCCGGTTGCCAGGTTTTGGCTTACCCCAGTGTGGGCGAAGGCTTTGGCCTGCCGGTGCTAGAAGCCATGGCTTGCGGCGCGGCTGTGCTAACCACCCGGGAGCTGTCTTTGCCTGAGGTGGGTGGCGACGCCGTAGCTTACTGTGAACCCGACGTCGACTCTATCGCCGAGGCTTTAAGCTCACTTAGCGCTGACGCCACCTTGCGCCAGCAGCTAGGGGCAGCCGCCCAAAAGCGGGCCAGCGAATTTACCTGGCAGCGCGCAGCGGTAGAACACATTAAGGCCTATGAGTATGCCGCTGCAGCTAAAGCCTAAAGTGCTGGTAAAACTGCGGCAAAACGCGGCTTTTCTAACCGCCTTGGCGGTAGTGGCGGCGCTAGCGGCGGCCTTTGCGGTAGCGGTGCTAATTGTTCCCGCCAAGGGTGGGCACCTGTCCGATAAACAGCAGTTGCTGCGTGACTCGCTTTCTGGCGGCTTTGTGTCAATTAAAGACGGCGAGACTCTGCGCCAGCGCTTTACCGCCGTCGAGAACGGTTTAGACGGGCTGCAAGGTCAATTCAAACTGGGCGTTATGGACTCTAGCTGCCGCCTAGAGCTGACTCTAAGTGAAGTCCACCCCCAGCCTGGCACCCAAGCCCTAGTTCCCCAGGAGCAGGCGGGCCAAGCTAAAGCAGGCCAAGCGACGTCGAGCCACAGCACGCCGACCCAAAGCGCGCCGGCCCCAAGCACCTCTGCCCAAAATGCCGCAGCCACCCCAACCTTCACCCAGGTGGCCAGCCAAAGCCTGCCCTGTAGCCAGGCCCTGCTAAACGACTCGGGTACCAAAATTATGGGTTTTAAACCCATCGCCAACTCTAAAGGCAAAACCTACCAAGTGGCGCTCAGCGTTAAAGCTGACAAACCCACCGTGGTAGTTACCCGCTACTACAACCCGGCCTCAGCTACAGACCCTGACCGCCCCAATGAAAAGCGCAAACGTCACGTTTCGGATCAAACCAATTACCAGATCAAAACCGGCGAGCAGGTACTTAAAGCTGGTGGGGCTACCCTAAACGATCAAGAGCTGGCCGGGCGTGAAAAAAACCTGCGCGGCAGTGGGGAAGTAACCACCACCGCCCTGCTGCCCATCTATTCCGATGCCGGTTGGTTGGGTACTTTGCAGCGCGGCCTGCAACGCTCCCAAGGACTAGGCCCCTGGTGGGTCAGCACCCCCGCATTAGTGATTTGGTTTGCGGCTACAGCGGTCAGTGCCGTAGCCGCCGCCGTTCTAGCGGTGCGGCGCTCGCGGTGGACTGTGGCGCTGGTGGGGGCTTTTGCCCTGTTCCAGGCGCTAGTGTGGGCGGCAGTTATCCCTATTTTCAACGGGATGGATGAATACCAGCATGTGTCCTACATACAGTATTTAGCCACCCACAATGGCCCAGATAGCGGCCTAACTCGGGGCTTAGCTAACTACTCTCCACAGCTAGTACGCGCTTATGAATCCTCTAACCTGTTCTATGCCTGGGGCACGGACCGGTTTGACTACAGCCAGATCTCCTCGCTAAACGGACAGCTCAATCAGCTGCCTGACCGCGCCCTGGTACGTCCGCAAGTGACCCAGTATCCGCCCGGTTATTACCTGGCTGGGGCTCTGGTGTATAAGCTTTCGCCGCACACGGGCCTGAGCCAGTACTACGATGTGCGCCTACTATCAGTGGCTTTAGCGGTAGTGGGGGCGCTGGGTATGGCTTACTTTGCCCGTCAGCTGTTCCCGCGCCGGGCTTTGGTGGCCACACTGGTGTCGCTGTCGGCACTGGCTCACCCTATGATTGCCCACCAAAGCGCCATTATTAACAATGACATTTTGGTGATTGCCGCCAGCATGTGGGCCTTGGCTTTAGCTACCCGCGCCCTAAATGCGCAGCGCCCCCTGCGTTGGCTAGCTGGTGCAGGTGTGGCTACCGGTATTGCTATGGCTAAACCGCAAGGCATTTTGATTGCGGCCATGGTGGCTTTGGCACTCATTGTGGTGGCGGTGCGTGCCCGCAGCTTCAAACTGGCTTTTAAAGGTGCGGCGCTTAGCGCCGGCGGGTTTATAGCCGTGTATATCTGGTGGCCGATTTACCGCGTCATGCTGGGCTTTAGCTCAGTGATTGCCGCCCCGCGCCCACAGGTGAACCTGGTAAACGCCGGGGGAGGCCTAGCTATGGGGGCTGTGCGTCAGCGTAGCTTGTGGGAGCAGTGGCAGCTGTTTTGGAATGACCAGAGTGCAGATGACTACACCCTGTTTAAGGCTCGCTGGATTAAGCAGTTCTTCGGTAACTTTGGGTGGTTGGATGTGTTTTACCCAACGCGCGTCTATCACCTGCTGGCTCAGGCCATGGAGTTGTTTGCGATTATCTGCCTGATCTGGGTGGTTCAGCGCTGTGTGCGGCTGGTGCTTAACCGGTTGCGTCCCCTGGCGGTAAAGGCCGACGACGCCGCTGGGGGCAGTGGTGACGTTGCTGCCACAGACGCTAGTGAAAGCGCAGGGGGCGGCGCCGTCGTTACTGAAAAACGGGCAGGGCAGCTGGGAGCTAAACGCAACCAAACCGCCACCTGGATCTGGTGGTGCCTGGCGTTAACTGTAGGCTACCTGGTAGCTATTAACCTGCTGGGCTTTATCTACTCCATCATGGCTGGACACGACGACCTGCTCCAAGGCCGCTATATCCTGCCTGCCGTGGCAGGGCTATACGCTCTGCCTGCCCTGTTAACCCAGGCAGCAGTGCAAAGCCTGCAAAATAATCCCTGGCGTCCAGTGCGTGGCGCGTGGCTAGATAAACTAGTGCCAGCCGTGGCCTTAGTGGTTTTCGCCGCAGTCATGGCGCTGAACTTAGCGGGGCTAGGGGTTATCTTCGAGCGCTTCTATGTGTAATATTTCTAGCTTTTTAAAGCATAAAGTCACGGTAGCGGCTAACCTATTGTTAGGCCGCGTCAGTTTGAGAACGGAAAAGCAATGCCCGATCAGTTAACCGTTGAATCTACTCCTATCCCCGGATTCCTACGCCTGACTTTGCCTGTCCATGGAGACAACCGCGGTTGGTTCAAGGAAAACTGGCAGCGTGAAAAGATGGTGGCGCTGGGTCTGCCCGATTTTGGCCCGGTGCAAAACAACATCTCATTTAACGATGAGGTGGGTGTTACCCGTGGTATTCACGCCGAGCCCTGGGATAAGTACGTTTCGGTAGCCACCGGTAAGGTTTTTGGTGCCTGGGTGGATTTGCGTGAAGGCCCTAGCTTCGGCCAGGTCTACACCACCATCATTGAGCCGGGCGTGGCCGTATATGTGCCGCGCGGGGTGGGTAACTCCTACCAGACCTTAGAGCCCAACACGGCCTACACCTACCTGGTAAATGACCACTGGTCGCCGGACGCCGAATACACTTTCTTGAACCTAGCTGATGAAACTGTGGCTATTGACTGGCCCATCAGCCTGGATAAAGCCATCCTGTCTGACAAAGACCTGGCTCACCCGCGTCTAGAAGCAGTGACCCCCTTCCCGCCGGCAGCTAAGCGTGCCTTGGTAACCGGCGCCCACGGCCAGCTGGGCCGCGAGCTGATGCGTCAGCTACCCCAGGCGGGCTACCAGGTCACCGGGGTGGATCTACCTGAGGTAGACATTTCTGACACTGAGGCCATGGAGGCTTTTGATTTCTCCGCCTATGACGTGGTGATTAACGCCGCCGCTTGGACTGACGTGGATGGCGCCGAAACTGCCGAGGGCCGCCCGCTAGCTTGGAAGGCTAACGCTACCGGCCCGGCTAACTTGGCCCGCGCCGCCGCCAAGCACGGCTTCACCCTGGTGCATATCTCCACCGAGTATGTTTTTGACGGCACCGCCCAGGCCCACACCGAAACTGAGGCGCCCAGCCCGCTAGGCGTATACGCTCAGTCCAAGGCTGGTGGTGACGCCGCCGTTAGCGCCGCCCCCAAGCACTACCTGGTGCGCACCAGCTGGGTGGTGGGTGAAGGCAAGAACTTCATCCGCACTATGGCTGGCCTAGCTGAGCGCGGCGTTAAGCCGTCCGTGGTTGATGACCAGGTGGGTCGCCTAACCTTCACCAGCGATCTGGCCAGCGGCATTATCTACCTGCTGGATCAGCAGGCCCCCTACGGCACCTACAATCTCACCGGTGGTGGCGAGGTAGTGTCTTGGGCGCAAGTAGCTAAGCGTGTCTATGAGCTAACTGGTCATGACCCCGCTGACGTAACCCCCATCAGCACCGCCGAGTACTTTGCGGGTAAGCAGGTAGCTCCCCGCCCGCTGGTGTCCACCATGGATCTGAGCAAGATTGAGGCCCTTGGTTTTAAGCCTTCTGATTCCATGCAGTTGCTAGAAGCATACGTGCAAACCCTGCGTTCCTAACGCATGAATTAACCCTGGACCTGTTAATTTAGGTCCAGGGTTAAATTTATATACGAAAGGTGCGGCCTCGTGAAGCTACCGCGTGTACCCCGAGCAGCATTGGTGGTGCTGGCTTTTTGCTTCGCATTAGTCAGCGGCTTTAGTTGGGTTGTGGCCTCTGCGCCTGGCTCTAGCCCCGATGACGACTACCACCTGGTGTCCATGTGGTGTCCGCGTCCGGTTACTGAAAGCTGCGCTACTAAGGTGGTTGAGGGCCAGCTGCGGGTGGGTGTGCCTGCGGCCTTACCGGGTGCTACCTGCTCTTCTTTCCACGTCGATAAGTCGCAGGCGATGTGTAACCGCTATTCCGATAAGCTCATTAGCTACTCGCTGCGTTACGACAACGGTAACTACCCTTACGGCTACTACCACTTCCACCACATGTTTAAGCCCCTGGGTGTGCAGGGCCTGGTGATAGCTTCACGCACCGCCAATATGGTTATAGCCCTGGCTTTACTGGGCTCAATTGGCTTGCTGGCGCCGCCAAAGCTACGCGGGGCTTACCTGCTGGCAATGGGGGCGGCCTGGATGCCTATTGGCATCTATTTCATAACTTCTAATAACCCCTCCAGCTGGTCAATTACGGGTGTGGCTGGCTTTAGCGCAGGGTTGCTGGCCTCCCTTTATGCCAGTGGACGACGGCGCTGGTACCTGCTGGCTTTGGCTTGCGTGGGGGCGCTGCTGTGCTACACCTCGCGGGCAGATGCTTCCTTCCACATTTTTGTGGTGGCGCTAGCTATCTGCGTTGCCTGCGCTAAGTGGCGCCCACATAAGGTGCAGCTGGCTGTGGCCACCTTGGCCAGTGTAATTGGCGTGTATCTGATGCTTTCTTCGGGGTCAGCCACTATCGCTGAGGGACACGCTGAGGCGGTTTCCCCGCAGCAGAAGCTTGAAGCTATAGAACTTAACGTAACCCACCTAGCTAAGTTCTTCTCCGGTTTTTGGGGTCTGTGGGCTGGGGCCGGCTGGAAGGATATTCCTTCTGACGGCTACTCGGGCATGATCGCCATTTTGCTGGTGGGCTTCATTGTCATGCTGGGCGCTGAGCGTATTGGTTGGCGCAAGGCTATGGGGGCAATTATTACCCTGGGAGCTATGGCCGGTATTTCGGTGCTGGTAGCTACCCCGCCGGCTTTCCCCAGCATGTTTGCCTATCAGCCACGCTATGCGCAGCCGCTACTGTTTGCCTGGCTGCTGCCCTGGTTGTTCCTGGGTATTAAACGCCCGCTACTGAGCCGCTCACAGGCCGCGCTGTACTGGGCTGGTATGGTGGCCGTCAACGCGGTGTTCATGCATAAACTGATTTTCCGCTACACCCATGGCCTGGTGGGTGGACGCCACTTCTTAAACCTCAACTTTGATGTGAAATGGTGGTGGCAAGACGCCCAGCTGACCCCTATGAGCACCTGGATGGTGGGGGCTTTGGCTTTCGCGCTGGCCTCAGGTATTGCTATCTGGCTGCTGTTTGGGCCTGGAGCTATTAGCGCGCCGGCTGAGTTAGCAGCCCCAAGTGGCGCTGTTATAGCCGACGACGCCCCTGAGCCTGTTGCCAAGGCCGCTGCTGCCAAGGCCAGCGCCCCTGAGCCTGCTGGCACCGCTGAGGCCGCCGTCGGCTCTGAAGCTGACGGTGCTAGCGAAGTCACTGCTGAGCCTTAAGGAAATTAGTGCTTAACTCTTTACTGATTATTATCCCGGCCTGGAATGAGGCTGAGGTTATTGGCTCAGTGCTTGAAGAGCTTACCGATTTCTACCCTGACGCCCAGGTGTTGGTGGTCTCTGATGGCTCCACTGACGCCACCGCCCCGGTAGCTCGCGCCCATGGCGCTAAAGTACTGGAGCTGCCCTACAACCTGGGGGTGGGTGGAGCTATGCGCGCTGGCTACCTGTACGCTCAACGCCACGGCTATGACTACGCCCTACAACTTGACGCCGACGGCCAACACAACCCAGCTGATATTCCCCAGCTGCTACAGGCAGCCACCCAAAGCGGCGCCAATGTGGTGATTGGGGCCCGCTTTGCGGGCCAGGGTAACTACAAGGTACGCGGTCCGCGTGCCTGGGCTATGAAGCTACTTTCAGTGGTGCTTTCACGGGTAACCCATACCCGCCTTACTGACACCACTAGCGGCTTTAAACTCTGCGATAAGCGCGCAATTAAACTGTTTGCAGCCAACTACCCGGCGGAATATCTAGGCGACACGGTAGAAGCCCTGGTTATTGCCGCCCGCTCAGGCTTAAAAGTCACCCAGGTGCCGGTGCATATGCGTCCGCGCGCCGGGGGAGAACCCTCCCAAAATCCCTTTAGGGCTGCCAAGTTCTTGTTGCGTGCTATTTTGGCCTTGGGTGTGGCCCTAACCCAAAACAAAGCTAGCACTGTGGAGGCATAATGCATCATCAGTCAAGCTACTGGTTAGGCGTTGTTTTTGGCGTCATTGTGTTCGTGACGGTGTTTATTCGCCTGCGTAACTACGGCATGAAGGAACGCTACTGCACCTGGTGGATTGTTATTGCGGTTGGTTCAGTGCTGTTTTCGGTGTTCCCCAACCTGCTAAATGGCTTGTCGCGGGCTCTGGGGGTGCTCTCCTCCATGAACCTGGCGTTTTTTGGTGCCGGGGTGGTGCTATTGCTGCTGTCGCTGCGGTTAAGCGTAGATTTATCTCACGACGACGCCGAACGCCGTCGTCTAGCTGAAGAAATCGCCTTGCTGCGCCAAGAAGTGGAGCAGCTAAAACAAGAACGCGACCAGCGCCCACCTACCAAGCTCAGCTAGCCGTCAAACTCAGCTAGCTAGCACCCGGGCGGCAATTTGCTCATACTGGTGTGCGCGTACCGGCCAACTCCACTGTTCAAGCAGCTCACGGCTGGCAGGAGCCTTAGGTGCGCGCAGCATAGCGGTGATGGCCTTAGTCATGGCCGCCACCGTGCGGGTGCTAGTGATGTTTACCGGTGCTCCTTGAGCCTCAAGCAGTTGGGCTCCAGGCACGGGGAAGGTAACTACCCGCCCACCTTCAGCGATAGCCTCCAGCAGGGTGGTTTGGAAGCCCTCAGACAAGACCGTGGGGTTTACTAGAGTGGCTCCAGCAATGGCTTGGCGTACCTGGGTTGGGGTGACGCGCCCGGGGATGTCGACGACGTCGTCGAGCTTAAGCTCAGCCGCCAAGTCACGGGCCGCCTGCAGCTGGGCGCCGTCACCAAGCATCTGGCCAGTTAGCTGCTGGCCTGCATCGCGCAGCTGAGCCAAGCAACGCAGGTAGGTTTCCCAACCTTTACCCTCCACCATACGACCAATAAACACCAGGTGATTGGGGCGCTGCGGGCCGCTGTAGGAGGTCTCAGGCAGGTTAATGGCGTTATAGAACACCTGTGGGTCTTTGGCGCCTAGACGGCCAGCGAAGTTAGCGGCAGCCTCAGAAACCCCCAAAACCTGGGCGGCGTGGGTGGTTATGTAGCGGCCTAAACTCAGGTCTACAACCCGCGAACCGATAGAAATAATCGGGTTGGAGTTGTTAACAAAGTTGGAGCCATGCTCGGTGTGGATATAGGGGATACCCGCTTTTTGTGCGGCGCGGGCACCCACAAAACTCATCGGGAAAAAGCGAGTGTGGGTGGAAACCACATCAATATGCTTGGCTTTAAGGAAGCGGCTAATAGCGGCGGCGCTGCCCAGAGCAGGGTAACTGATTACCTCAGCAATAGGTAGATATCCGATACCGGTAAGCACCTGCACTTTACCGTCTTGGCGGATAGAGCGCTCAGAGTCTAAGGTCAGCACCCACACCTTATGGCCCAGCTGGGTGAGCTGATCAGCCAGGTTAAATGCGTGCATCTCCACGCCACCTAAACGCGGCGGGTAGGTGTTTAACACCATTGCGAAACGCATTATTTCTCCTTCGGACGACGCAGCTGCATAGTGAGCCAAAAACAGATTACTGTGGTGGCCATTGCCCCCAGATAGGCTAGTGAGGCACCAAGCAACCCTAATGGCGGAATAGCTGCCACTACCAGCACGGTAATGACCACAGCGGCAGCAGCATAACCCCAGAATACCGCCCGTTGCAGGCGCATGGTGGTAAGTGCGTAATACAAAATCACGGCGGCAGCGTTTAAAGCCCCGCCCCCTACCAACACCACCAATTCCAGACGGTAGCCGGAAATGTCCTGGCCAAAGAACAGATTCAAGATGGGCACACCAATAGTTACCGTAGCTAAAGCCACTATGGCGAAGGCCCCCACAGTTGCTAGCAGCCCCCGGCGCACAATGGCGTTAAAACCGCCCCAGTTATTCTCCACCCAGTAGGTGGCCATGCGCGTCAGCAGCGGTCTAAACACCAGCAGGGAAAGCATGTTAATGGCCACCGCCGGCATGTAGATGATGGCGAAGTAGCCCTGGGCGGTGAAATCCATGAAGTACTTGATGCCATAGCGTGGAGCGTTAGACAGGTACATGGCTGTAAACGAGGCCAAAAACAGGGGTGCACATTCAATTAGTAGACGCTTAATGGCCCCCCAATTCCAGCTGGGGGTGATGCCAAAACTGGCGCGCGCGCCGGGGTAGAAGGCCACCACTAGCGCCACCACTGATACCGCCAGGGAAACTAGGGAAGCGATAAACAACGAATCGGTGAGCACCACCAGCAGGCAGAAAACTGCCATGGTGGTGAAAATACGCCAAAATGAGGCGCGCGCCCCTAAATCTAGGCGCCCTTCACGCTGAAACTCGCTGTAGAAAACATCCTCATAGGCGTCAAAAACCCGAAGCAAAGCAATCGCAATAACCAGCCCCACGCTGGTGCTCAGCCCGCTAGAAACCAGTGAGTAGATCACGATGCCGCCAATCATGGCGGCCACGGTAAGGATGCGGGTGGCCAGGTAGACGGGGAAATTGAACTCGCGGCGCACATCGGTGACGTGGAAGGTACGCACCTCATACATGCCCAGGGTCTGCCACTGCTGACCAATAGCAATGGCTAGTGAGAACACCCCACCTGCCGCCACGCCGGCGCTATGGGTGACCACAGCCAGCATGATCACAATAGAAAATGAACTGATCAGGCTGGAGGCGGTGTTCCAAAAATAGTCGCGGCTAAGCTGCGAAGCGCTCACTGGGGATCCCGGCTGTGGCTACCGTCTTCGTTAAAGTGCCAGCCACCAAACTCTAGCCGGTAGGGGCGGTGGCCCACACGCTGGGGCGGTGGGGGAGGAGTCATATAGTCACCAAAACCGCGCTTAAGCCAAGCATCATAGTTAGCCGGCAGTTTAATGGTCAGGTACTCAAAAGGCAGCTCAACTGTGTCTTTAAGCTCCGCTGCCGGCAGTGACCACTGCTGGGGGTTGCGAGTGGAGAAATCTGCCAACCAAGTCTTAGCCCCAGCCTGCTTTTCGTAGCTGCGGGCGGCGCGCTCCCAGTGCTTAATGAGCTTGGCTTGGCTTAGACGGGCAGTTTTAAGGCCTGTGTGTACTGTGCGCATAGCTAGTTGCACGGCCTTATCCACGCCGCCGCTTAAACCGGTGGAGGCGGTGGCACTACCGCGCAGGTACAGGGCCCGTGACCATACCCAGGTGCGGGCGCATTGGGCTTTAAAAGCACGCTGGCTGGCTGGACGCGCATCGAGCGGGAAAATATCCACCCCGATCGGCATTTCAAAGTCACGCCCGGCAGCTGCCTGCGAAATGAACTTGGTGCCTTTAAGCCCAAGCACAGCCACAGTGCTGGGGTAGTTGGCGTGGCTGTGGTGGCTGAGCAGCTCAAAGTCCTCACCCAGCAGGGCCGGAGCCTGGGCTAGTAGTTTTTCGTAGTCGGCGCGCGCCATGCACACGTCGGCGTCGTCGTCCCAAGGGATAAAGCCCTGGTGACGTACCGCGCCAATGGCAGTGCCCCCGTAGGCCGCGTAGTTTAGCCCCAGCTGGTTGCATACCCGGTCAAGCTCACCTAGCACATAGGTGGTGGCCAGTTGCACCTGCCGTAAACTGGCTAGGTCCAGGCCCTCATCTGGGTCAATAGTGCTGCTGGTAGCGGCCCCAGTGCCGACGTCGGCGCCGGCTTTGCGCCCACCTTGCCCGTTAGCTGCGGGGCTGGTAGCCGCACCAGGGGAGTCCTTTAAACCAATACCGGTTACCTGCGGGTAAGGCAGTAGATCCGTGTAGGGGCCAAAATCCACGATGCGCGGAATGTGACCGATACGAGACTCGGGCGGGGGCAGCTGCATATAGTCGCCGTAGCCGCGTCGCAGCCAGGCATCATACTGGGCTGGCAGCTGCACGGTGATGTCCTCGAAGGGCACCCGCACGGTAGGCAGCAGCTCAGAGTTAGTGATAATCCAGTTTTCCGGGTCGCGCATAGTGAAGTCAGCCATGCGTGTGGTGGGGGTGTGCTCCCAGGCCCGCACCGCCTTTTCCCAACGCCGCTGCAAGGTTTGCGGTGAGAGTTTAGCGGCTTTAAGTGCCCAGTTAGCGCTGGTGGTGGCGGTATAGATGAGCTGCTTTTTAGTGCCGTTAACGCCGGGCAGGAAAGGCTTGGCAGTGCCGTGCAGGAACAGTAGCCGCCCCCACAGCCAAGAGGCCCTAGACATGCGCTTAAAGGCAGCCGGGTCGGCCGGAATATTGTCTACCGGCAGCACATCGATAAAGAAAGGCATCCGGTAGTCGCTGTCCACCGCGAAGTCAGGAATCAGCAGGGTGTCTTTAAGTACCATCTTGGTGAACATGAACGGGAAGTTAACTACTGTGCGCGTGTTGTGTAGCGCAAAGCGCTCATCTATAACCTGGGGGGCCAGGCTTAAGAAGCGTTCATAGTCACTGCGCCGCATAAGCACGTCTACGTCGTCGTCCCAAGGGATAAAGCCCTGGTGACGCACCGCGCCAATGGCGGTGCCCCCATAGACGGCGTAAGGAATATCCAGCTTGGTGCATACACGGTCAAACTCCGCCAAAATTTCTTTCAGCAGGGCGTGAATATTGTCTAGGAGCTGCTGGTCGCTCATAGGTTTCCTAACTTGCAGGTGGGCGATACAGCGATTCTAGCGGCTTTGGGTCTTGAAAGAAGTCAGCTCACGCCAGTTTTCGGTAGCCGCCAGTACGGTGCCAACCAAAATCACTACACACAGCACGATTTGGATAGGCGCAGGCACGATCGACTGCAAAAGGAAGGCAAACAGCACTGCCCAAGCCGAGTAGGAAATGTTAAGCGCCATGGCCCGCGCGGCCCCCAGCAGATCAATGGCCTTGTAATAGAACAGGTAGGAGGCGGTGCCGGCGGCGGCGGCCAAAGCCACCAAGCCCATGGCGCCGGGGCTGGTTAAAGCCTGCCCAGTGCTGCTTAAAGCGCCACCTAACGGCACCACTAGCACCAGGTAGGTTAGCCCCGAGGTAGTTTCGCGGATCTGCAGGGCCGTCTCATTGTCGACGGCGTCGTCGCGCATACCCCAAGCCAAAATTACGGCTTCACAGCCCCAGCCGACCACAGCCGCCAGGGCGCCCAGCACACCCCAAAGCGCTGAGCCAGAAACACTGGTGGAGGTGTAGCTGGTGGCAATAATGGCGCCAATAGCCACGGCCAGGGCAATCACCTGACGCGGACGCATCCGCTCTTTAAGCACCGCCACTGCCAGGGCCGTGCCCAAAGCCGGGTAGAAGGTGGAGATGATGGCGGTGTAACCGGCGCCGATCTGGTCAATAGCCAGCAGGTAACCGCTCATACCGATAGGCCCACCCAGCAGCGCGGCCACCATAACTGCGCGGCCACTGTGCGTGTGCACTGCCCGCCAAGTGTCTTTTAGGCGCCCGCGCACAGCCATGAAGATCAGTAGGATCAGGGCGCAAACAGCGTCGTGTAAAGCCGCTGAAACTAGGGAGGCGTGGGCGTCGGTGGCAAAGGGGTTAAGTGCCAGCGCGATAGCTAAAATGACGGTGTCTAGGCCCCACAGGGCACCTGAACCAATTCCGTAACGCATGGTTTGCTCCTACTTATTGCGTTCTTATTGCGCTGGTTTTAGTGGTTTGTGCTGGTTTGATCCGGCGTGGCGACGGCGTCGCTAGCGGTCTCGGCTTGGGCGGCGGCTGCGGCCTGCTCATAGGCGGCTAGCACCCAGTCAATATTGTCACTGGCGGCCTGGTAGTAGATGTAGAGCCACTGGCCCACGTCGTCGCCTTCAGCCTCCTTAACTAAAGACCACACGTACCAGCACCAACCAGCGAAAACCACGTAGGCGTAGAAGTGACGCTGCTGAGCGGCGGTGGGCTCAGCCTCAAGATAGGCGGCCAAGGCGGCGTCGGACTGGGCACGGCTCAAGCTGGCGCAAACCACCATGGTGCCAAAGTCGGCGGCCGGGTCTGACATGCCCGCATATTCCCAGTCGATTAGGTCGATTTCATTGTTAGAGGCGTCGTTAGAAACCAGGAAGTTGAGCGGGAAGAAGTCATTGTGGCTGGGCACCAACTGGTAGCCATCAGCCTCAGTGAAACGCTTTAGGCGCATGATCTTGTCGCGCATCACCTGATAGTCGGGCACATCAATAGGCCCAAACTGGCGCAAAATCGCCTCATACTTTAGGCCCTCGGTAACAAAGTCAAAGTGGCGCGACAGACGCATGTCACTGCTGTGCAGCGTGCGGGCCATATCCATAGCCCGGGTGAGCTGGGAGGGATCATTAACGTCCAGGTTGGCGGCGTCGGGAATGAAACGTGAAATCTTCCAGCCTTTAGCCGTGTCGCCGGTGATGAAGGTGTGGTCAATGCCCAGATCGCGGGCCAAATTTAAGGCCTCAAACTCAGCTGCGCGATCCACAATCTTGTCTGTGCCCGCACCCGGGTGACGGTAGACGTACTCCTGGTCGCCCACCCTAAAGTGGCAAGACAGGTTAGTGATGCCCTGCTTAAGCGGGTAAAAATCGGTTACCTCGTCAACCTGGCAACCCAGCGTGGAGGTGATGTTGGTGAAAATATCAGAGTCAAGATTCTCCAGGAACAGCGGGTCAAAGGAGCGAATCTCATCTATCGAATCAAACTCTTTAATTACCCCCTCCGGGTAGGGGCGCATCACCATATTCAGTTCACGAATGTGGTCTAAGTAGATTGACTCCCACAGCTTGGGGGCAGTTTCAGGCAGGTGATAGACACTTTCCAAAATGCGGCGGAAAGTAGTTGAAAAAGCCCGGTCAAAGTAGACGTGGCCAAGCATGTACCAGGCGTTGGCGCCGCCTACGCTAGCGCCAGTAATGCGTCCGCCAGCACCGGTAGTAATGCACCATTCAGCTGTGGGGCCCTGAGCGTACTGGGCCGAGTAGTAGGCCTGGTAAACGTAGTCTTCAAAAGGATTGACCGTGAAGTAGTCATCAGATGAGCAAATGTAGGTGTTGGCCAGCTGCTCACGTACCAGCCACAGTGAGCCGTTGTTGTTACGGGTGGCGTAGTCAGAGTTGACCACGATTTTGACCCCGTACTTGGCGGCCAGGTAGAAGAAGTGCTCCTTCTTGTAGCCCACCACTACTGTGATGTCATTAATGCCGGCCTCATGCAGCTGCTCAATTTGGCGGTCAATTAGGGCCTGGCCGCGCACGCGCAAGGTACCCTTGGGGCGCTCATAGGAGATAGGGGCAAAACGCTGGGATAGGCCCGCCGCCATAATGATGGCGTTATCCACCTTGTAGGGGGCTAGGGCTTGGCGACCGGCGTCAGTTAGGGTGCGCTCGCTGATATAACCGGCGGCTTCACATTGGCGCACGGTGGAGTTGACGCTGCCCAGAGAGATGCCGGTGAGTTGTTGCAGTTCACGCTGGGTGAGAGCTTTATCAGCGTGCAGTAGGGCGTGTAAAACCTCAAACTGCAGCTGCGATAGTGTGGTGGGGCTGGAGGAACTCATAACAATCCGTTCACCGTGGCGTTACTAACTTGCGTGTTCGAATATATTCCTTTACGCAATAAATGTGAACATATTTGGCTGTAAAAGTGATGCGCTGTACAAAGTTGCCTTGTGCTAGGCCCGCTTAGGGCCCGCTTAGAGACTAGTTAAAGTACAGTTAAAGCCCGCGTAGAGCCCGGTTAACGCACAGTTAAAGCCCAGGTAGAGACTAAATAGGCCCCGCCATTGGCGGGGCCTAGAAAGGCTGCAGTGTTTTGCGGCGCTAGCAGCTTTTAGTGCTAAAGCCGATTAGCTGGTGCGACGTTGATTTACTTGCCGCGCTCTAGTAGGTTCAGTAGGTACTGGCCGTAACCGGACTTAACCAGCGGCTCGGCGCGCTGGCGCAGGCCGTCGTCGTCGATAAAGCCGTTGCGCCAGGCGATCTCCTCGGGGCAACCCACGCTCAGACCCTGACGGGCCTGGATGGTGCGCACAAAGTTGGTGGCGTCAGCCAGGGAGTCGAAAGTACCGGTGTCTAGCCAGGCGGTGCCACGCGGCAGCGGCTCTACCTGCAGGCGGCCTTGCTCAAGGTAGGTGCGGTTAATGTCGGTAATTTCGTATTCACCGCGAGCGCTGGGCTTGAGGTCGCGGGCGATGGAAACTACGTCGTTGTCGTAGAAGTACAGGCCGGGCACGGCCCAGTTGGAGCGCGGCTTGGCCGGCTTTTCTTCAATGGACAGGGCCTTGAAGTCAGCGTCAAACTCCACCACGCCGTAATCGCTGGGGTTGGCCACCTGGTAGGCAAAGACCACGCCGCCGTCAGGCTGGGTGTGGCGGCGCAGGCGCGTACCCATGCCGGGGCCATAGAAGATGTTGTCACCCAGTACCAGGGCGGCAGACTCATTACCGATGAAGTCTGCACCCAGCACGAAAGCCTGAGCCAGGCCGTTGGGTTCTTTTTGTACGGTGTAGGACAGGTTTACGCCCAGCTGCGAGCCGTCGCCTAGCAGACGGTGGAAAGCCGGTGCGTCGTGGGGGGTAGTGATAACCAGGATTTCACTAATGCCGGCAATCATAAGAGTGCTTAGCGGGTAGTAAATCATGGGCTTGTCGTAGACGGGCACCAGCTGCTTTGAGGTGCCAAGGGTGATGGGGTTTAGTCGAGTGCCGGAACCACCGGCTAGTACGATGCCACGCATAAGTCCCATTGTTTCTTATTTGCGCTCTAAATGCACCTATTTACCCCGGTGGGCTTGCTAAATGCGGGTAGTGGTTGGGCGTCTTGGTAAGGCAAAAGGGTTGGTTAAGGGCTTGTGTGCGCCACAAAACGGGTAGAGCAGGCCATGTTTAACTGACAATTTAGGACTTATCGGCTAGCGTAGATCTAGTCTTACACACCAGATGAAAGCAAATTTGATGGATCGACTCAGTGGTGCGGTTAAGAACTATGACTGGGGCTCCCCAAATGCTATCCCCGAGTTTTTGAATGTTCCCGCAGACGGTAAACCCTTCGGGGAGCTGTGGTTTGGCGGCCATGCTGGCGGCCCAACCCAGCTGCTCGCAGATGATGGCAGTGCTCTAAACACCTCGCCTACCACCTTGGACCAGCTGGTAGCTAGCGACCCGGTGGGGGTGATGGGTGCAGATATTGTGGCGCGCTTTGGCGATCAGTTGCCTTACTTGTTTAAGGTGATTGCTCCCAACCAGCCGCTGTCGCTGCAGGTGCACCCTGATATTGAGCGGGCACGCATTCGCTTTGATGATGAGGATGCAGCTGGCATTGCCATTGATGCCCCTAACCGCAATTACAAAGACCGCAATCACAAGCCGGAAATGGTGCTGGCCCTGACCCGCTATGAGGCGGTTAGTGGCTTCCGTACTCCTCGGCGTGCCATTGAGGTGATTGATGGCCTTAAATCGCCGCTGGCTTGCGCGGTGGCGGAGTTCTTGCACGCTAACCCCACCCGTTTTGGAATTAAGAAGGCTTTTAGCTGGCTGCTTAGCCCGCAGACTCGCCCTACAGCTGAGCAGGTTGAGCAGCTGGTGGATGAGGTTTCGGCGCGAGCGGCGGCGGGAGCCTCGCCGTCTCCTCGACTTGATGCTTACATCATGGCGATGCAGGAGGCTTTCCCGGGCGACCCGGGGGTGGCGGCGGCGCTGCTATTAAACCCGGTTACTTTGAACCCGGGGGAGGCATTGTTTGTGCCCGCAGGTGCGGTGCACGCATATATTTCTGGTTTGGCTGTGGAGATCATGTCTGCCAGTGACAATGTGCTGCGTGCGGGCCTGACTCACAAGCATGTTGATGCCCCCGAAATGCTGGCCTGTGTGGACTATGTGGCGGCCCCGCCTATGCGACCGGCCCCCGAGCGCCTCAGCGAGCACTGCCGCGCCTATAACGTGCCGGTGGAGGATTTTGAGCTGGTAGTTACCACGGTCAGTGAAGCTGATGGCTCTGTTAAAGTGCCCGGACGCGGGCCGCGCACGCTGTTAAACGTTGACGGCGAGCTAACTGTTAATGCGGGCGGTAAGAGTCTGCCGCTGCGTCGCGGTCAGGCTGTTTTTGTGCGTGCCGACGACGGCGCCGTTAACGTTAGCGGTCACGGCACCCTGGTCCAGGCTGACGTACCGTAAGCCAGCTAAAGCAGCCAGCTGCCTTGCACTAACTGCCAAAGGCGCTCTAAACGCTGCACTTAAACAATAGGGGGCGAAAGCTAAGCTTTCGCCCCCTATGCTATGAGACGTAGTTGCCGTTTGCTTTCAAGAATTCGACCGCCCTAGCCTGAATTTTCTGCGATTTTTGACGCAATGCAGTCAGTTCAGATAAGTGCTTTTGCACATATACATAGCTAGCACTCCATTCGGTTTCATATTGCAGTTTGGTGTATCCGCTTTCTGTGCGACACTTGGCATCTTGAGTAGCGACTTTTAATTCATAAGCCGATACAGGGTGTACAAACGGATCCTTGTACTGCACTTCGCCTGAAACCCCATTGAATTTGTCATATAGCGATTTGGAAGGTATTCCATCAGGACGCTCTGCTAAATCAGTTATCCCTAATGGTTCCATACATTTACGCCAACGCTGGGCAGCTTCTTTAAGGCCGTCAGGTTCAGAGTACTGTGCTGAGGAAGGAGAAATTCCCCCATCATGTTCGATCTGCTGTGCAAGTGGCTCTTTAGTCGCCTCTTGCGAGCACTTTTCTTGAGCTTGTTTCCAAGCCTGGGGTTGCTGATCCTGCTTTTTCCAACGATCCAAGCGAGGCTGAATACTGTCTTCACGCGGAACTGAATAGCCATACTTTGCGGCTATCTTTTCGTTAAATAGCAGCCGCCCACCGCCTGAAGCCACAATTGAGGTTCCTTGTGAGGGGCTATAAGGCTCTACTTCGTACGACAAGCCCTGTTTATTCATACAAATCTGAATATAGGTTTCAGTAACCGCAACTATCATGCCGTTATTGCTGCCAACATAAGGATCTGTAGCAAGCGCCCAAGTTTCCTGATTTTTGGTTACCAAACCATCTGGAGAGACAGTAGCAGACACGCTTGGGACGGATTGTTTAGAACCAATAATTCCGCAACCGCAGCAGTAGATACATAGACATAAGCAGAAAAACGCAGCAGCTGGGCGTGAAATTGCAGCCTTTGCGGTTTGCATGATAGTCAGCTTTCTATAAGAGTGGGAATATTTGGAATTCCACTATTAGTAACAGCTTAAATGTGACGAACGTGCGTCATGCAAGAGGCATTTTCTAATATGTCTAACATCACAGTAGGTATGTAAAAGTAGATATGTAAATATATTTATTTTTGGGTATACCTGCTGGTCAGGGCCGTTTAGAGGGGTGGTTGCCTGGAGTTATGTTAATTGCTTGATGTTAGAAGTGGCAGCTAACACGATTGTGGGGGGCTGTTAGCACTTAGATATTTAAGCCGGTGCAGCCTTCTTGAGCTAAGGCGCGGCGCATCTGCTGTGACGGTAGTTGTGGGTCTAGCAGTAGAGCGGTGCGACCATTTAGCCAAGCCCCTAAGGTTGCCAGTAAGGCTTGGCGAGTATCCGAAGTAGATATCGCTAATGGCGTAATCTCGTTAGCGTAACTTTCTTCGCTGTTCGGGCGTGTCGTCTTGGAGTTTGAATCTGCGAGTAGGCTGGTCCTATTTGTTTGCCCAAGGTTGATGTCGGCTTGATTTGAGCTTGGTGGCGTTAAAGTTGTTATCTCCTGAGGTTTTTGTGAATCGTTGATACCCGCTAATGTTTGGGTATAAAGTCCCGCCTGGTCTAAAACTTGCTGGCGAGAGATAAGTTCACCATCGCTTAGCCAAGCGGGAGCAGTAGGTGGGCAGGCAATTGGTGCGAAACTGTCGGGGTAAGACATCAAATCAGCGGCGCCGTCGAGAGTAAGTGGAGGCAGTGCTCCGGGCCAGCGTAGTGCCAAAGAAGCCAGGGGAGTGAGCACGCTAACTTCAGCCTCAGGGTCCAAATTTGCCTCGTGGCAAGCCAGCGATAATTCTGCTCCCTGGTCACTGTCTAGTGTTAAAACGTTGCCAGCGCGCCAAATTCCGGCCGCCCACACAATGGAGCGCCAGTGTGGCGGCAGAGCCATATGGACGGTTAAACTTGGGGCGCCAATCTCACTATCTAGTAGCGCGGCCACCTTCGAAGACCACATATTGACTACGTGTCCGCTCAATTCGATGCGCTCGTCAATCCCATACCAGATGACGGCCGGTTTATAAAGGTTCGGTAACAAATCGAACAAACGTTCAAATGACAAGCATTTAGAGACCATGGCAAAATTAGACCAGATTCCCCCCTTCCCCCACACGCGGATCACGTCAATGATGCGTAGGTATCTAGTCCCAGCTAGACCTATGTATCCTTAGCTGACCCCAACTATGCTCATCATTACAAAACGTTAGGGCGTGTTATGTACGAGATCTTCTCGAATGGACCTATTACCAGCAGTGGCCTCAGTGGTGAGGACGCCGCTGACAATGGTGTTGGGGTCCAGTCAACTGATGACTCCTCAAACTCTTCGTGCAAGCCAGCCATCGTATTCACCTCCATTTTCAAAAAGGGTGATATAAGCTGGCAGGCAGGCGCACCTTGCGAGGGTATGCCCGGAGATATTTTCTTCCCCGAAAAAGGCGGCTCCACTCGCGACGCTAAGAGCGTATGCAAGACCTGCAAGGTGCGACGCGAATGTTTAGAATATGCACTCGCGTATGATGAACGCTTCGGTATCTGGGGTGGCTTGTCTGAGCGCGAAAGGCGTGATATTAAGCAGAATCGATGAGTGTGCTAACGACTAAAAGCCTGACCCAAACCATTGCCATCCTGGTTACGTCGGGTGTTAGTCCGTATTTGAACCAGGCTTTAACTGCGCTGGCGCTACAAACCCGCGCCCCGCAGCTAACCCTGGTAGTTAATGTTGAGGCCACCAGTGCCTCCACCGAAGATTTACAGGCACTGGTGCAAGCCTCCGGTTTAACCGCGCTAAGCCACACAGAGCTGATAAACGCCCCCGAAGCCATGAATTTTGGCCAGGCGGTAGCGCGCGCCGTCGAATTAATTGAAAGCGGACACTACCGCAGCCACGTCAACACCAATACGCCGCTTTGGCTGTGGCTGCTCCACGATGACAGTGCCCCACAGGTTGACTGCCTAGAGAATCTACAAAGCGCCACCGCCAATGCCCGCTCGGTAGCTATGGCTGGGCCTAAACAGGTGGACTGGGACAACCCCGGCAAACTTTTAGAGGTGGGTCTGCGCGTTACCGCCAGTGCTCGCCGCGCCAATGAGATCGTGCCCGGCGAGATCGACCAGGGCCAATATGATGACCGTGTTGACGTGCTGGCAGTCGGTAGCGCTGGCGTTCTGGTGGATTACCACCCCTTCATTAAACTTGGTGGCTTTAGCGAGCACTTTGGCCCCTTCGGTGACGGCCTAGAGCTGTCTAAAGTAATGCGCCTGGCTGGTTACCGCGTAATTGTGGTGCCCGAGGCCGTGATCCGCCACCGGCAAGCCAGCTACTTAGGCTTGCGTGGGCTTGGCTCCAACGACGACGCCGCTGCGGATGCGTCAGAATCTGACGCCAGTGCTGAGCTCGCTGCCGACGCTGAGGGCACAGACAGCCCTGACGACGTCGAGGATACGCAGGCGGCAGAAACTGCGCCTGACGCAACGGGCGCAGCAGATACCGCTGAGGCGGGCGACGTCGAAACTACTGAGCGCGCCAAGGCGGCAGCTACCCCCAACCCAGAACTTTCCTTCCGTCAGCGCCGTATCGCCCAGCTGCTGAACTGGCTGCAGGTAAGCGCAGTACCTGCACCGATTTTGGTGTGGCTGTGGATTCTTCCCCTAGGCCTAGGCCGTGGCCTGGCTCGCGCCTTGGCTGGCCAGGGACAACTGGCACGAGACGAAATCGCCTCAGCCTACTGGCTGCTAAGCCACCCGCGTGTAGTGCATGGGCTGCGCGCCCGGCTTATGCGCAACGCCCGCCTGCCCAGGCGCGCCCTGAACGAGCTGTACCTGCCTGCCAGTGAGATTCGTCAGGTCAACCGTGACCAGGTGCGTCAGGTGCGCCAACAGCGTGAACGCGAACAGGCTCCCAGTGAGCTAGAAAGCCGCGAACTGTCCTTCATCGCGCGGCGCCGGCTACAGGTTTTCAGCCTGCTGCTAGTGCTTACGCTAGGAGTGGGCGGCTGGTTGCTGCGCTCAGTGGCGTTAGCAGGCGCAGTTTCTGGCCGCTTCACCTTTGGTTACGACTACTCCGTGCGCGAAGGCTGGCAGTTAGTCACCAGTAACTGGTTGCCCAGCGGCGACGGCGTGGCCACCTGGCCGGTAACTACCTTCATTCCTTTTGCGCTGCTGCGCACAATCACCGCGCCCCTGGCCCTAACCAGTGCAAACCTGAACTATGTGCTGCTGGTGGCCTTCTTGCCGCTGAGCCTGCTAGGCGCCTGGATGGCAGCCGGGGCGCTAACCCGGCGTATCGCGCTGCGCGCCTGGGCGGCGGCTGCCTGGGTAATTAACCCGCTGAGCCTGACCTACCTGATGCAGGGGCGTATTAACTCGGCGCTAGTGCACCTACTGCTTCCCTTCGCCCTAGCTACCACCCTGCGCGGCCTGGGCTGGGCGCGCCGGGAAGCGGTGGCTCCCGGAACCGTGGGCTCACGTGAACACGATGAGGACGCCACTGAAGCTGAAGCCCCCGAAACAGCCCTGCCCCTGGCCCTGGCCCGCCCGCTCAAGCGTTGGGACGTTAACTACCACGCGCTAGCTAGCGCCGCCCTAGCCTGGGCTCTAATTACCTGCCTGGCCCCACTAGTGGGCCCGGTGGTGGTGCTAATGATGCTGCTCTATGGGCTATGGCATCGCAGAGAATGGGTACGTTTAGCGGTTTTGGCCGCCCCCACCCTGGTGGTGTTAATCCCCACTATTGGTGCCAGCTTGTCCTTGCTACGCAGCGGTATGCGCGGCAGTGCCCTGGCGCTTACCTGGGGACAAGCCGGGGAGCTGAACGGCCCGCGTCGCAGCCTCTACCAACTGCTGGTGGGTACTGATCTGAGCCCAGCTGGCTGGGTGCTGGCTGCCTTTACCGTGCTGTTGGCGCTGGCTTTGATGGTTATTGGGGCGCTTAGTGGAATGCAGGCGCTGGCCTTAGCGCGACTGGCCCTGTTTGGTTGGGTAGCCAGCTTGGTGCTGGTGGTGTTTGCCCATCGCTTTGGGCAGACCCCCTTTGGCCTGGTCAGTTTTGCCTTCGCGCTGAGCCTGGCAGGGGCTTTGGCAAGCGCCGACGTGTTTAGCCGCGCTAAGCGTTTCACCCTGGCTCGCCCCGGCCGCACCATCACCGCCTTTAGCGCCTTAGCGATTTTGGCTGCCGGCGTGGGTGGCGTGCTAAGTGCACCCCAGCTGGAGGTCAGCCAAAGCTCCACGCAGCTAAACGCGATTGGTTTAGAGTCCCAGCGTTCAACCACTAAGCAGCGGGTTTTGTACCTTTCCAGCCAGGCAGATCAGCTGCGGGTGCAGTTGTGGCGTGGCGACGGCGTCCAGCTGGCTGATGTGGCTCCGGCCAGTGTCATTAACGCATCGCGCAGCTACGACGAAGCTAACCTGGCTTTGCTCAACAGTGTTGGTGCGCTACTTAAAGGCCAGCAGTCAGGGGCTGTCGATAGCCTAGCTAGCCACGGTGTCAGCCTGATTTTGCTGCAAAAAGGCCAGTCCACCGCGATTGCGGCAGATACCGCCAGTGCCCTGGACGCCACCCCGGGCCTGGAGCGTCTAGCTGACACCTCCACCGCCATGGTTTGGCGCGTTAACCCCTCCCATGCGGACTTGTCGGCGCGGGTGCATGTACAGGGCGCAGACAATACGGTCAAGGCAGTTTCTGCCTCTCTACTCACTTCTGGAGCTCAGCTGCCGGCCAGTTCTGCTAGCCGCACCCTGATTCTTAACGAACGTGCCTCTAGCCATTGGAAAGCTAGCTTCAATGGTCAGGCTTTAACCCCCACCAAGGTGGATAAGTGGCGTCAAGCCTATGTTTTGCCCTCCCAAGCTGGGCGCGTTGAAATCAAGTACGGCACTAGCACCCCGCTGGGCCTGGCCTTGATGGTTTTTGCCGGGCTCTATCTGTTGGCAGCCGTGCCGTTTAGGAAGCAGTCATGAAGCAGCTCAAAGTATTTACCCGCCCTGAGCGTCTAACCTGGAAGGGCGCCCTAGCTAGCGTGGGGGCCCTGGCATTGACCTGCACTGGGGGAGCGCTGGCCTGGCAGGCTAATGGCTGGTCGGTATATAAATATGCGCCCGGTATTGAGCAAACGGTTACCGTCACCAGTGCTAGTGATGATCTGATTTGCCCTGCTAGCGCCGAAAATAACCTACAGGCTCCGGCTTACACCCAGCCGGTGGGCTACACCCTAAGCGTTGGCGACATTAAACGCGCCGGCGGTAGCCAGGCCTCCATTAAAGACGGCGTGGTCTCTAGCTACGACATTTCAGGCGCCACCATTAAGCTGGATCAGTCCGCCTCCCGAACTAAAGTGGGAGGGGCCATGGTGGCTTACTCTGATAGTGGAGACCTGCGTTCTTTAACTGCCGGAGGTTGCATTCAAAGCTCGGTGACCAGCTGGATTGTTGGTGGGGCCACTATTGTGGGTAGCTCCTCGACGCTGTATGTGGCTAACCCGGGTAACACCACTGTTAACGTTAAGGTAACCGCCTGGGGTGCTAGCGGCGAGATTTCCTTGCCTAGCGACGGCCAGCTGTCTATTGCTCCCGGTAAAGCCACCCAGTTGGCTTTGGAAAACTCTGCCGACGCCGACCCTCAGCTAGCTTTGCGGGTACAGGCTGAAGGTGGTCGCGTGGCCGCCTGGGTAGCCTCACAAAAGCTCGACGGCGAATCTGCGGCAGGCAGTGACATTATTACTTCTACGGCCTCGGCGGGCACTTCACTGACCATTGGGGCGCTAAGTATTGATAAGGCTGCCTCGCAAATCACCCCCCAGGCAGCTGCTGCTGATGCCGCTGCGACGCCGTCGCCCAGCCCAACCGCAGCTGCCAGCACCACAGCTACCCCCAGCGCTAAAGCCACTGCCAAGGCGAGTGCAAAAGCTAGCGCTAAAGCTAGCGCTGCCCCAAGCCCTAAAACGACTGCTAAAGCAAGTGTCACCCCCAGCGCTAAAGCGAGTGCCAAAGCTACCCCTAGCGCTACCGCTACTCCCAGCGCTAGTGCCACTACAGCCGCTGCGACGCCGTCGCCCAGCCCAACCGCAGCTGCCGCGACGCCCAACCCCACTGCTAGCGCAGAGAGCCTGGACCTAAGCGGGTCCCTTAACGAGCCGCGCCTGCGGGTACTCAACCCCGGCACCAAAACTGCGCATGTGAAAGTAACCTTGCTGGGTAAAAGCGGGCCGGTGGAATTTGCGCCCGCCAGTGCCCTAAATGTTAAAGCCGGCCAAGTGGCTGACCTGCCGCTAGGCGGGCTAGCCCAGGGTACTTACGGTGTAAAAATCGACTCTGACCAGCCGGTAAGCGCCGCCGCGCTGTCTACCTCACAAGGTAGTGAATACCCCGAGCTGTCAGGCCAGCACATTCATGATTTCACCTGGTCGCAGGCCCAAACTGGCCAGGGTGGGGTGGCTATGCTGCCGCGCCAAGACGTAACTAGTCAGCTGCTGCTAACTAACCCCTCAGCCCAGCCCAAGCAGGTCACGCTCAGCGCGATCGGCTCTAACTGGACCAGCACCTTGACCTTGCCAGCGCTATCAACCCAGGTAGCGCAGGTTCCCGAAAGTGTGCAGGCAGTTAGTGTTAGCGGCGCAGTTGCAGCTACCTTGGTTAGCCGCGAAACCTCTGGTGATCAGGCGGGCACGTTGATCTCGGTGATTGACTGTATTGAAGTAACTGAAGCCACCGCCCAGCGGCGCATTCGGCTGTAGTGCCCGCTTAGTAATCAGGGTCCAGGTCTTGGGGTAAAACCCCAAGTGCCTGGGCACACTGCTCTAACAGCACTATATAAAGCACCTCTTGCAGCTGCTCAGGGCTAATACACTGGGAGCGGATAGGGCGCTGGTAGAGCACAATTCGGGCGTGTAAACCTGCTTTATGCTCAGCCGGGAAGAACCGGGCCAGGCAGGTGGCATCCTCCCAAGGGGCCGGGTCTGAGGCCGGCACTGCCTCCACAGCTAGCTCAACTTGGCCAAGCTTGGGATGGCGCTGGGATAGCTCCCTAAAAATCTCCACTGCAACCTGATCAAACTGGGCTGAGCGAGTATTCCAACCTGGGTGGTTGGGGCGCAACAGGGGCAGACCCAGGTTTCGCCCGTGGCGCGCGCGTCTACGTGCGCGTTTAGCACGAGCCGCCCCACTGAAACCAGGTGAGGCGGCTACGCGTACATATAGATTACGGCGAGCAATCTGAGGGTCTTTCACGCCCTCAGTTTACTCAGCTCAGGCGCTACGGCGAGAGCGCAAAACCAGCGCGCCCGCACCAGTAGCCAACAGGGCCAGGGCTACTAGGCCGCTGGCAGCATCCAAACCGGTGATAGCCAGCTTAGAAGAGTGCACAGCACCAGTCTTAACCTTGGCGTTAGCGCTAGGCAGCTTGTCAGTTACCAACACGCCAGCGTCAACCGGGGCAGGTAGCGGTGAAGGCTTAGCAGGCACAACCGGCAGCGGCGCAAGCGGGGTCCTAGGCTCCTGCGGGATAGCGATAGCCGTGGGCTCCTGGGTGGGGGCCGCAGTAGGCTCCCGGGTAGGTTCCGCAGTGGGCTCCTGGGTGGGGGCGGCTGGCGCTGTCTGGGTGGGGACAGGTGTGGGGGTTGCTGCCGGGCCTAAATACACAGCCTGAATATAGGCGTTGGGGCCAAAATCAGCGGCGCTAGCAGGCGTTTCCTTGGTGGCGTTGTCTGCGCCAGCTACCAAAATAGGGGTTTCGGTAGGCCACGCGCCAGAGAAGGCCACAGAAATACCAAAGCGAGTACCTGGCTGCTTAGCCTTAATGGTGGTCACCTGGTCACCCAAACCACTGATGGGGTGAGAACCAGCGGTAAAAGCAGTGGTCGGGAAGTAGTAGACCTCGCCGTCGCCTGCATAGGGGGCACCTACAGCCACCAAATTAGGCTTACCCTCACGGGCATAAGAAGCCACTGACCAGCCAGAGCCGGCGCCAGTAAGCACCGCAACATTGGGGTCAGTCTGGTTAGCACTGTTAATCGTGTAGGTCCTGGGCAAAATGCCAGCGCCATAAAGCAGCGCCACACCGCCATTAAAACCAATCAGGGTGTCATCGTAGCCATCGCCGTTAACGTCTCCGGCGTTAGCAGCTGTAGTGGCCTTACCCAGGTAGGTGTTCTCTTCCAGAGTGATTTCAGCGATCTGACGGAAGCCGTTGTTTAGGTTAATAGAGCTTATAATACGAGTTACTAGCCAAGCCTTACCGTGCTTGCCGTTAGCATCAGAGGTGGTAAGCACGTAGTCGGTATGGCCACTACCATCAACATTGCCGACGGGTTGAACGGAATCAAAGAACATGCCTTCAGGGCTGTACAATTTCCGGTTGGTCGTAGCGTAATCGTTTAAATCTTTATCGCTCCGATTATCAGCATTCATAAGATAAGCCACTGAGTGGTTGCCCTCAGGGTTAAGCACGACGATGTCGCTTTGGTAATCACCGTCGTATTTACCCGCGAAGACGGCTGAGAAGTGGGTGGTACCCGGGGTGCCGGTGATAGTGAAGCCCTGGCCTTTTTCTGAGAGCTTGGTGTAGTCAACGTCAGAAAAGTCAGTCCTGCCGTAAATTAGCCAAGCTTTACCGGCAGTTGATGAGGAAACCAGGATCTCATCTTTGCCATCATGGTCAACATCAAGTACGCAGGATACAGAAACATCAGGTGAAGCAGGAATCTTGAAGCTGCTTGTGCCCGCCACCGGCATTTTGCCGCCGGGGTTGCCGCCCGGAATGACGGTAACCAGGCCGGAAGGGGAGGCCGTAACGATGTCTTGCTTGCCAGAGCTGGTAGAGCCATAGCCCCTGCCATCGCCATTGACATCACAGAACCGATCCTTGGCGATGGTAGAGCCGATCTGCGTACCTACCCAGGTACGCTCATTTTCGACAGATTGTTCAGGGGCTGCGTTAGCTAGCGTGGGGAGTGCTAGAGCTACAATGCAAAGCCCAGCTAGCGCACTGCTGCGACGCCGGTTTGCGGCGAGTAACCACGACGGGACCATGGCTTCCTCTCTTAAGGGAGTAATTAATCTGTGTGTATCCTAGCAAAGCTGATAAAAGGCTGTTAACTATTAGGCCCTAAAGTGACCGTGTTGTAATACAACTCAACCTTGTGGGATTCGCATACCCTTACTTTGTTACATGCCGACGGCGCAAAAAGCGTTCAGATAGTGATATCGGCGGTATGGTTTTAGTGGCACTTTGTTAGTAATGGAACGGCATTTGCCCTAAGGTTAGGAAATTATAATTGAGCAAACGTGAAGCCTATCGCCGTGGCCCAGTGCTGCTGCGTGGTAGCCAGATCCCGCGAGACACCTCCGACGCTCGCCTGCTAGCTAGTTCCGACGACGCCGCCTGGCTGCATGAGGACCCTTGGC
>ERZ773207.98-NODE-98-length-29608-cov-18.600311_pt1 | contig 29608 bp, 20 predicted proteins | sample MGYA00580997_ERZ773207 | MGnify/ENA primary metagenome ERZ773207 (study PRJEB29015, sample SAMEA2738170) | human oral metagenome | biome: human oral; feature: human-associated habitat; material: saliva | place: China | collected 2239 ... | reverse complement strand
TCGGGCAGACGGCGACCGTCCTCGCCTATGACCTCTCCGAAGCAGGTCTGCAGGCTATCGATCTCGGTCATGTGGATGTGGAATACGAATGGTACCGTATGGGGGCGAAGACCAAGGTGCCCATCCCAGGGAAGTACGTCAATGAAGCACCTGGCGGGCGTACCGTCGCTGAGCACCCTGCACAGGCCGCTTACCTCCAGCAGGTCGTAGCCCGGGTAGGCGAAGCGAAGCCCACTCCGACTGCCGCTCTGACGACTGCCGTCTATCCTATCGAAGGGCTGAGCTGTGAGCACTGTGTAGCGCGTGCTACCGAAGCCCTCAAGGCTGTGGCGGGCGTTAGCTCCGTCACTATCTCGCTGGAGGCTGGCGAGGCAAGTGTCACCTATGATGCTGAGCACTGCACGCCCGAGGCGCTGCGAGCTGCGGTAGAGGCTGCTGGCTACACGCTCCGCATCGACGCGCCCAAAGCATAGCAAAACGAGGGTGCCAGCTTCGGCTGGACCGAACGAATAGGCGGCATGGGTTGTTTTATCCATACCGCATCGATCATCGGTGAGGGGTACATCTGCAGACGGCAGGTGTACCCCTTGCCCGTACTAATAGTTATATTCATTCTATATGGTCAAGAGATCTTTCCCCCTCCTGGGACTTAACTGCGCAGCCTGCGCCGCTCATTCGACGAAGGCCCTGGAGAGTACGCCTGGCGTGCAGTCTGCCACCGTCAACCTCGCCTCCGCCACGACCTTTGTCGTCTATGATGAGACGCAGTGTACCCCCGAGATGCTCCGCGCAGCTGTGGCTGCCATGGGCTATGACCTGCGCATCGATGAGCCCGAGGTGGGCGAGCTGGAGGCACTTCGTCAGCGGGAAGAGCGAGCCCTACAGCGCAAAACGCTGGTGGCAGTCGTCCTCTCGCTCATCGTGATGGTGCTGATGATGTGGCCACCGATGACGCTCCCGAAGTCGCTCATCTCCGCTGTCCTCACTGCCGTGACCCTCATCTGGGCAGGCTCGGGCTTCTTCGTGCGTGGCTGGCGTCAGCTACGTGCTGGGGCGGCGGGCATGGATCTGCTGGTGATGCTCTCGACCTCGGTAGCCTTCGTCTACAGCCTCTATCATCTGGGCGAATACCTCTTCATCGCGCCAGAAGCGCACCACCTGCACCACCTTTATTTCGAAGCCGCCTCAACGACGGTCGCCTTCGTTCTTCTCGGCAAGGTGCTCGAGGCACGTGCACAGCGTCGCACGTCGTCGGCTCTGCGTCGCCTCATGGGCGGTCAGCCAAAGACCGTGCATCAGCTCCTCCCCTCGGGCGAAGTCATCACGCTGCCTGTCAGTGAGGTCGAGCCCGGTATGGAGCTACGCGCCCTGCCGCACGAACTCTTCGCCGTCGATGGCGAGGTCATCTCGGGTGAATCCTATGCTGACGAGCAGCTCATCAGTGGCGAGCCTATTCCCGTGGCGAAGGTCGCTGGCTCCGAAGTCTATGCTGGTACGCTCAATGGCTCGGGGGCACTCGTCTATCGAGCTCGTGAGGTAGGTCGTGCGACGGTACTCTCCCGCATCATCCGTCTTGTGGAGGAGGCGCAGTCGTCACGCGCACCGATTCAGCAGGTCGTGGATCGAATGGCTCGAGTCTTCGTGCCCGTGATCGTCCTCATCGCCGTCTTGACCTTCGTCGTATGGGGCTTCCTTAGTCCTGTGGACGGCTGGGAGCACGGCTTTGTTGCCGCCGTCACGGTGCTCATCATCGCCTGCCCCTGTGCTCTGGGGCTGGCTACCCCCACCGCTATCATGGTGGGTATCGGCCGTGGCGCCGAAGAAGGGCTCTTGGTGCGCAATGCCGAGGCGCTGGAGGCTGCAGGCCATGTCGATACCTTGGTCTTGGATAAGACGGGCACCATCACCGAGGGACGTCCTGAGGTAAAGGCCATACGCTGGTGCTCTGCTGAGGAGGACACTTCCTTAGCTACCATCTTGGCCGCCCTCGAAGAGCGTTCATCACATCCCTTGGCTGGGGCTATCGTTCGTTCGCTTGGCGTATCTACGCAGGGAGTAGCCGATCCCACGAGCTTCCGCGAAGAGGCGGGGCGTGGGCTGGAAGGTGTCGTCGATGGGGTGACCTATCGTGTCGGGCAGCGTGCCTTCGTGGAAGAACTCTCGGGGGCACTCAGTGCCGAAGCCTTGAAGGCCTTAGAGGAAGGTGAGCGCTCGGGTGCTACGTGTAGCCTCTTTGCCCGTAGTGGGGAGGTGCTGGCCGTCATTCTTATCGCCGATACGATACGTGCCACCTCGGCCGAAGCTATCGCATCACTGCGTGCTCGTGGGCTGGAGGTCATCATGCTCACGGGTGACGGGCCGAGTGCTGCCCGTGCCGTCGGCGAAGCTGTCGGGGTAAGCCGTGTCGTAGACAGCGTGCGCCCCGAGGAGAAAGCGGCCTTCGTCGAAGGTCTGCAGAAGGAAGGGCGTCGTGTGGCGATGGTCGGCGATGGTATCAATGATGCAGCGGCCTTGGCACGTGCCGACCTCTCGATAGCGATGGGTAGCGGGAGTGATCTGGCGATGGAGACTGCGATGGTGACGCTTCGTAGCTCCGACCTCAAGGCCTTGGAGCGCTTCTTCCATCTGGCACGCACGACCCTCAGGACCATTCATCAGAACCTCTTCTGGGCGTGCATCTACAACCTCATCGCCATCCCCGTGGCGGCAGGTGTGCTCTATCCCTTCACGGGCTACCTGCTCAATCCGATGCTCGCTGGCGGGCTGATGATGCTCAGTAGCCTCAGCGTCGTCACCAACAGCCTCCTCAGCGCACGCCGCCAGCGCTAAATAGCGCTCCCGTGATATTTAGGTATCTTTGTGCCCTATAATAAAGGATAATAGATACTGATACTCTTAAAGTATACACAGCATTATGTCAGATATGCCTAACAGCGTAGCCCCAGCAGAGAGTGGGGAAGAGAAGAAGAGCCTGAACTTCGTCGAGCAGATCGTCGAGGGCGACCTTCGTGCCGGGAAGAATGATGGACGCATCCAGACGCGCTTCCCACCAGAGCCCAACGGCTATCTCCACATCGGGCACGCCAAGGCCATCTGCATGGACTTCGGTATCGCAGAGAACTACGGTGGGGTGTGTAACCTCCGCTTCGACGATACGAACCCCACGAAGGAAGACGTCGAGTACGTCGATGCTATCCGTGAGGATATCGAGTGGCTCGGCTTCCACTGGGGCAATATCTACTATGCTTCGGACTACTTCGAGCGTCTGTACCAGTTCGCCGAAGAGCTGATCCGCGCAGGCCATGCCTATGTCGATGAGCAGACTGCCGAAGAGATCGCAGCGCAGAAGGGTACGCCTACCACCCCTGGTGTCGCCAGCCCCTATCGCGACCGTCCCATCGAGGAGAGCCTCGATCTCTTCCGCCGCATGAACGCTGGGGAGTTCCCCGAAGGCGCGATGATCCTGCGTGCGAAGATCGATATGGCTTCGTCGAACATGCACTTCCGCGACCCCATCATCTACCGCATCATCAAGGTGCCTCACCACCGTACGGGTACGAAGTGGGGCGTCTACCCCATGTATGACTTTGCCCACGGGCAGAGTGACTTCTTCGAAGGGGTGACGCACTCGATCTGTACGCTGGAGTTCGAGGTGCACCGTCCGCTATACGATTACTTCGTAGACCTCCTGAAGAAGGTCGAGCCCAATCACCCCGAGGGCTACCGCCCACGACAGATTGAGTTCAACCGCCTGAACCTCACCTACACGATGATGAGCAAGCGTAAGCTCCTCCAGCTCGTGCAGGAGGGCCACGTAGCAGGCTGGGATGACCCCCGTATGCCTACGATCTGCGGGCTGCGTCGTCGTGGCTATACGCCCGAGTCCATCCGTAGCTTCATCGATAAGATCGGCTACACGAAGTACGATGGTATCATCGATATGGCCCTCCTCGAGCACGCTGTCCGTGAGGATCTCAACCGCCATGCTCTGCGTGGCTCGGCTGTCCTCGACCCCGTGCGCCTCATTATCACGAACTACCCCGAGGGGCAGACGGAGGATATGAGCTTCCTCAACAACCCCGAAGATCCCAACTCCGACAGCCACACGATCCGCTTCTCGCGTGAGCTCTTCATCGAGCGCGAGGACTTCATGGAGGATGCTCCGAAGAAGTACTTCCGCATGACCCCTGGTCAGGAGGTGCGTCTCAAGAGCGCCTACATCGTGCGCTGCACGGGCTGTAAGAAGGATGAGAACGGCAATGTCATCGAGGTCTACGCTGAGTACGACCCCGAGACGCTCAGCGGTCGCCCCGAGAGCAACCGCAAGGTCAAGGGCACGATCCACTGGGTATCAGCCACGGATAGCGTCCCTGCCGAAGTGCGTCTCTACGACCGTCTCTTCCTCGATGAGAACCCCTCTGAGGCGGCTAAGGACAAGGAACTCGCCGAGCTCCTCAATCCCGAGTCCCTCACCATCGTGCGCGAAGCACGTGTCGAGCCCTTCCTCGCTCAGGCTAAGTGTGGCGAGTACTATCAGTTCCAGCGCGTCGGCTACTTCTGCGTAGACCCCGATAGCCGCCCTGATCACCTCGTCTTCAACCGCACGGTATCGCTCAAGGATACGTGGAAGAAGGTCAATAAGTAGTCCCCTCCCACAGATATGATCGAGTCCTTAGGCTTCATCCAAGATATCCTCCATCACCTGAACTACTTCTGGGTGACGGTGCTCATGGCGATCGAATCGTCATTCATCCCCTTCCCTTCTGAGGTCGTCGTACCCCCTGCTGCCTACAAGGCGGCTACGGGCGAGATGAATATCTTCCTCGTCGTACTCTTCGCCACGCTCGGCTCGGATATAGGTGCGCTGATCAACTACTATCTGGCGCGCTATCTCGGTCGCCCGATCGTGTATAAGTTCGCCAACTCCCGCATCGGTCGCCTCTGCCTGCTGAGTCAGGAGAAGATCGAGAAGGCCGAAGCTTACTTCGTGAAGAACGGTATCAGCTCCACGCTCATCGGGCGTCTTGTCCCAGGGATCCGTCAGCTTATCTCCATCCCTGCGGGGCTGGCAGGTATGCCTCTCAGTCGCTTCCTCCTCTACACCACGATCGGTGCTGGAGCGTGGAATGTCGTCCTGGCACTCCTCGGCTACTTCATCGGTAAGACCGTACCGCCCGAGCTCTTCGCCGAGACCATCCAGCGCTATAGCTCGATCATCGGCCTCATCATCCTCGGCGTCCTCGTCGTCGGTGGTGTCGGCTACTACCTCTACAAGCGCCGTCAGAAGGCTGCCTAATCCAAGGGCGCATCACTACCACCTCTAAGGGTAGGTCCCCATCGCCACCTGTGCTATGGGGGCGCACCCTTAGAGGTTTCTTTTTTGCCGTACCTCTCTTTATCCCGTCTTCCTGTGACCACCCTCTCTCTTACGCTGAGTCCCTATCAGGCGTCTTCGGATGCTACGCTGCGCGAGGTCGTAGCGCGTGAGCTCGCCCTGCCGCTGGAGTCCATCACCTCGGTCGTGGTGCGCCGCCGCAATATCGATGCTCGTCAGCGCCGTATCCTCGTCAACCTCTCCGTCGAAGTCTATCTCGATGGCGAGCAGCCTGCCGTGGATGACTTCTCCGACCTCGTCTATCCCGATGTCTCGTCGGCGCCCTCGTCGGTCGTCGTCGGTGCTGGGCCTTGCGGGCTCTTCGCTGCGCTAAGGCTCATCGAGCTGGGCGTGCGCCCCATCGTCGTAGAGCGTGGGCAGGATGTGATGCAGCGCCGTCGTGACCTCGTCCAGCTGGAGAAGTCGGGCGTCGTCGATCCCGAGTCGAACTATAGCTTTGGCGAAGGCGGTGCGGGTGCCTTCTCGGACGGCAAGCTCTATACGCGTAGCAAGAAGCGTGGGAGCGTGGAGAAGATCCTCCGTGTCTTCTGTCGCTTCGGTGCCGACCCGAAGATCCTCATCGATGCCCACCCACATATCGGTACGGACAAGCTCCCCATCATCATCCGCCGTATGCGTGAGCAGATCATCGCCTCGGGTGGTGAGGTGCACTTCGCGTGCCGTATGGAGGAGCTGATCCTCGAGCGTGGTGAGGTGCGTGGTGTCGTCTGCTCGGGGGATCGTGCCTTCCACGGCCCAGTGCTGCTCGCTACGGGGCACTCGGCACGCGACGTCTACCGCTACCTGCATCGTGCGGAGATCCTTATCGAGGCCAAGCCCATCGCTGTCGGGGTACGTCTTGAGCACCCGCAGTCGCTCATCGATGAGATCCGCTACCACAGCCCCGAGGGGAGAGGGAAGTACCTCCCAGCTGCCGAATATGTCTACAAGGCGCAGGCCGAGGGTAGGGGAGTGTATAGCTTCTGTATGTGTCCTGGGGGCTTCGTCGTCCCTGCCTCCACGGGGCCAGAGGAGACTGTCGTCAACGGGATGTCGCCTGCTAACCGCGGCTCACGCTGGGCGAACTCTGGCCTTGTCGTAGAGCTTCACCCCGAGGATATCCCTGCTACGGGCATTAAGGTTGAGGATCCCACTTCGCCCCTTGCCTTGATGCAGTGGTGCGAAGCCTTTGAGCATAAGAGCTATCTGGCAGCTAACCGCTCGCTCCGTGCGCCTGCTCAGCGTATGACGGACTTCGTCGCACGCCGCCATTCGTCCACGCTGCCCTCGTCGTCCTATACGATGGGGCTTACCTCGAGCGACCTGCACGAGTGGATGCCCGACTTCATCACACGCCGTCTGTCGGCTGGCTTCCGTGCCTTCGACCGCACGACGCGTGGCTTCCTCACGGGCGAAGCTCAGCTCATCGGTGTGGAGTCACGTACCTCATCGCCCGTGCGTATCCCCCGTGACCGCATGACCTATGCGCACCCCGTCGTCGCAGGCCTCTATCCTGCGGGCGAAGGTGCTGGCTTCGCTGGCGGTATCGTCTCGGCGGCTATCGACGGAGAGAATGCTGCTCAGCAGATCGCTCTCGCCCTCGGCCGGTAGTTCGCCCCTCCACGGAGCGCCTCAGTGCGCTCTTCGTGCCCCTTCTCTCTGTCCTTTTCGGGCAGGAAGAAGGGGCTCTTCTTTGCTCTTGATTTATAGCTGTTATAGGGGTGTCGGGTTCTTCCGCCAAGACGGGGTGTTTGCGACCACTACTGGTCGGTGAGTGAAGCAGTACTGGTCACTCTTCCGACCAGTACTGGTAGGTGGTGGTGAGCAGTAGTGGTTGAGACACGGACCAGTACTGCTTCGTATGCCCCCTCTCGGGAGCGAGGTGCTACGCCCCCCGCAAAGGCGCTCCTCGAGTGGCCTTCCTCGGGGGTGAGAGCGCGGGTGGATAGAGACGATAGGAGCGCGGCGGCCCCTTATCTAATTCTTAGCTATCTTTGCAGGCGTACCGAGCGTGGCAAATGGGCGAGCAGAGATACTGGCCCTATGTCACTCGGGCGTTATCTCATAGATGCGTAGACAGACAGAATTCGGACAGAAGGTAGCGTTGGGGGTCGTAGCCCTCATGATCCTCGCTGCCTGCGGTACGCGACATAAGGCTCCCAAGCGTGAGGCCAAGGTACAGCAGAAGACCTTGGCTAAGGGTCGTGCGTCTTCGTCTGCCGATACGCTCAGTACGCTCACGCAGCTCAGCTCCTTCCTCCCCGACTCTTCCCTATCAGATAGCCTCAAGGGCGCTGGTGGTGTGCGTCTTGATAGCCTCCAGAAGAAGGCCGACACGCTCGCTACACGCCCCGATAGCCTCGACAGTCTTAGCTCGCTTCGTCTCGATACCCTCAGCCTGACGGCCGAGGAAGCCGAGCGCCGTGAGCGCCGTCGTCGCCAGCGTGAGAGCTTCGATGATATCATCGCCTACAAGGCGCAGGACTCGATGGTCCTCATCGGGCAGAGCTTGACCTACCTCTTCGGGCCCAGTACCGTGGACTATAAGGACAAGGGGATGGATGCCAACTTCATGCGCCTCAATCTCGACAGCAACCTCGTCTACGCACACTATATCCTCGATAGCACGGGGAAGGCTACGGCCTACCCGAAGTTCCGCGACGGCGGGGAGAGCTATGAGGCGAAGAGCCTGAACTACAACTTCAAGACGAGCAAGGGCTTCATCACGGGCGCTGTCACCCAGCAGGGCGAAGGCTATATCACGGCCGAGCGCACGAAGATGGTCAGCAACAACTGTCTCTACATGGAGAACGGGCGCTATAGCACCTGCGACAACCACGAGCATCCGCACTTCTACTTCATGCTGACCAAGGGGAAGGCTCGCCCGCAGAAGAACGTCGTCGCCGGGCCTTCGTACCTCGTCATCGCTGACGTGCCGATGCCTATCGGTCTGCCCTTCGGCTTCTTCCCATTCAATAAGAGCTATTCCTCGGGGATCATCATGCCGAAGTACGGGGAAGAGACGCAGCGTGGCTTCTACCTGCGCGAAGGGGGGTATTACTTCGCCTTCAACGACTACGTCGACCTGGCCCTCACGGGGGACTGGTATAGCCTCGGCTCATGGGGCGTCAATGCCCGCTCGAACTACCGCAAGCGCTACCGCTTCGGGGGGAGCGTCAACCTCAGCTACCTCACGACCAAGACGGGGGAGCGTGACGTCGTCGGGGACTTCTCCGAGAGCCGTGACTTCCGCATCAACTGGACGCATACGCAGGACTCTAAGGCCAACCCCAACGAGACCTTCTCAGCGAGCGTGAACTACTCGACGAGCTCCTTCAACCACAACTCGCTCGCCACGCTCTACAACCCCAGCATCGCGGCGCAGAATACGAAGAACTCCTCGATCAACTATAGCCGCAACTTCCCTGGTACGCCCTTCCGCATCTCGGCCTCTATCGAAGCGACGCAGACCTCTGCCGACTCGATGGTCACGATGAGCCTGCCGAATGTCGCTATCAGTATGAATCGTATCTACCCCTTCAAGCGCAAGAAGCGTGTCGGGGCAGAGCGCTGGTACGAGAAGATCAGCATCAGCTACTCGGGGCAGTTCCGCAATAGCATCTCCACGAAGGAGAACCGCCTCTTCCAGGCCAACATCATCAAGGACTGGAACAATGGCTTCTCCCACAACATACCCATCTCGGCGTCGTACAAGCTCTTTAGCTACATCGACCTGACGCTGAGTGCGAACTACAACGAGCGCTGGTACACCTACAAGTCGGTCAAGGAGTATAATGCGACGACCGACCGCACGGAGTACCGCCGTATCTATGGCTTCAACCGCGTGTACGACTTCTCCACGTCGGCGAGCCTGAATACCACGCTCTACGGCTTCTTCCAGCCGTGGAAGATCTTCGGCGATAAGGTGCAGATGATCCGTCACCGCATCACGCCACGTGTCGGTATCAGCTACACGCCTGACTTCGGCGACAAGATGTGGGGCTACTACGACCGCCTGCAGTACATCGACAATGCCGGTGTCGCCCACTCGGAGGAATATGCTCGCTTCGGCGATGGTCATATCTTCGGTATGCCTGGGCGTGGGAAGACCGCCGCGATCAACTTCGGCTTCGACAACAACCTCGAGATGAAGGTGCGTGCGAAGACCGATAGCACCGAGACCACGAAGAAGATCAGCCTCATCGACAACCTCTCGCTGAGCTCGAGCTACAACCTCGCTGCTGACTCCTTCCAGCTCGCCGACATCAACGCCAGCATCACGCTGCGCTTCTCGCCCTCGCTCCACCTCTCCCTCAGTGGTGCCTTCGACCCCTATATGTACGGGCATACAACGGACGCAGCTACAGGGCGTGTCAGCGAGTACCGCGTGAATAAGCTCCGTATCTTCAACGGCAAGGGCTTCGGTAGCCTTCGTGGTACGGGTACCTCCTTCAGCTACACGCTGAGCAACGATACCTTCCGCAAGCTGCGTGAGTTCTTCTCGGGGAAGAAGGATAAGAAGCCCAAGGATAAGGACAAGCCCGAGGGCGAAGACCCCAACCTCCCAGGTGCTCCTACAGATGGGCGTGATACGTCGCTGGCGGATATGGCTGCCAAGGGGCAGAAGAATAAGAGCCTCTTCGACACCAACGATAGCGAAGGTGAGTACGACGAAGATGGCTACCTCAAGGTCAGCATCCCCTGGAGCCTCTCGCTCAGCTATGGGGTGAACCTCCAGCGCACGACCTTCGACCCCCGCCGCGATGAGTACAACTACGGGCTGACGCACAGCTTGATGTTCTCGGGTAGTATCCAGCCTACGAAGAACTGGTCCTTCAACGTCAACGCCAGCTACGACTTCATCGCCAAGCGCATCGCGAATATGACCATCGGGATTAGCCGTGACCTCCACTGCTGGAGCCTCACTGCCAACGCGATCCCCTTCGGCCCCTACCGCAGCTACAGCATCTCTATCGGCGTGAAGAGCTCGCTCCTACACGACGTCAAGTGGGACAAGCACGGCTACTCCTCAGCCAACAGCTGGTAGCCCGTCCCCTCTCTCCTCTACTCTCAGCCCTACGCTCCGCCTCTCTGTGAAGAGGTGCGGGCGGAGGATTTAAGATGTTGCACCCCATAGATGAAGGGTGCGATGTCTGCTAACTTACACCGTATTTATATGCAAGACAATTACTATTTAATGACCTCAAGACCGTGCGGCTCCCCAATGTGTGACAAGGGCCGTGTGACTGCCCCCACCTCTTCTCATCAGACAAATGCTACGTGGACTTTACGTGGCTGGCTGGCTCTATGTGTCTGCCTACTCACCTCCCTCCTATATGGCTGTGCAGGTGATGCGACTGAGAGCCGTATGCCTGCTACCCATGTAGAGCAGCTTCATATCGAGGCTGTCGAAGGGCTGTTTGTATCCGACTCATCGGAGGAGGCGAAGAGCCTTTCCTATGAGTTCCAGGGAGATAATGTCTTCCCTAAGATCCAGCTGAAGGCTGGAGACAAGATGGAGGGCTTCTGCCTTATCCGTAATGAGAATCCCAATATCCCGATCAAAAGCATCCCCGTGGAGTGGCAGGCTGATGACCGTAGTCTACGCTCGGTGCGCTTCTCGGTGGATATGAAGTACCCCCTTGGTGAGGATGTAGGGAAGTGGCAAGTATGCTTCTTCTTAGGGAAGGGTAGCTATGACGACCGGACGGGCCGTGTGACCTTCGCTGCGGAGAAGACCGTACGCCCGATAGCTAAGGATGAGCTCCAGCAGTGGACTCTTCCCTACCTCTCGGCGTGGATGACTCTGAAGAAGCGAGATGATGGCCGCTTGTATGTAGAGGCTGTGAAGTTCCGTCCGCAGGGGGCATTCCTCCGTATGCAGATCACGAATGATACGGAGCATGATGTCAGTATGAGTGCTGTACGTATGTCTGCTACAGATCCCTCGATGCATGCCTCACCCTTTGCTTGGGCAGGTACATGGCAGGCCGATAGCCGTGAGGGACAGCAGACGACCAAGCCTGTGCTCCTCGAGGCGAATGAGGACTTCGTCTGCTCGCTGCCTGCCCCCCTTAAGCTGAAGGCTGGCGAGACCTCTGGGTGGTATGGCCTCTGGGTGATGCCCATAGGTGCATCGCAGGGCTATTCGTCGAATATTTATGTCGATCCGACAGACCGTGCCGTAGCAGCTAAAGCTCCGTGGTGGCTCTATCATACGCCCTTGGAAGGGCGGAGTGATTCGCAGGGCTCGGCATCAGGTCGTAGCTACAAGTTCTCACTCCGTATGCGCCAAGTCGTCACTACTACGCTCACGAACTGGATGCAGGACATCGAGGACAACCGCCTTGTCTGTAAGATGTCGATCCCAGGGACGCACGATACAGGAGCCTATACCGGTAATGTGTGGACGAAGACACAGGATAAGAATATCAAGGAGCAGCTCGCCAGCGGTATTCGCGTCTTCGATATTCGCTTGGTGCGTGACGGAGGTGTGCTCAAGCTCTGTCATGGGAGTGTCATCTTTGATGTGTCCTTCATCCCAGATGTCCTTCGTGCTACGGCTGAGTTCCTGCGTGATCATCCCTCGGAGACGGTGATCATGACGCTGAAGCGTGATCATGATAAGGATAAGGATGGGGGAGCGAAGTACCGAGAGGCTGTAGCTCAGGCACTCGTGGCTGATCCCTTTGTTACACCCTATATCGCAGGGGCATTCAAGCCGGACTTCACTATGGGGGACTTGCGCGGTAAGATGCTCATCATCAGTCGTGAGGGGTGGTATAATGCTGGGTCAGGACGTGTCCCTCGCTGGCCTGATAACCGTTCTTTCTCCTCCACGATCGAGTCGGTCGATGGGAGCTATGCTCCACTCCAGGTAGAGGATACCTATAAGACGAGCTCAGGGAACAAGGTGAATCTCGTACGGCAGAATCTCCTCAAGGCCAATGCTGCCTTTAGTGGCAATGCCAATGAATGGTTCATTACCTTCAGCTCCACAGCTGGGCCTTTAGGCGCAGCGTCTCCTTCAGCCACGACCAATGAAATCGATCCCAAGGTGATGGATGTCTTGAAGGGCGGCGATAACCTCCGTACCTGCGGTATCCTGCTCTTCAACTTCGCTGGTCGGTGGGACGATGGGATGACTAAGAGTATCATCCGACTGAATCAAAACGCTCCGACATCAGCGAATTAGCAGAGGTCTCGCATACATTCCTCCAGACGTCTACCCTGGGTATGTCCCAGGATGGATGTCTGGAGGTCTTTATTTTGTACCGCCCGAAAGAAGCGGGTAATTCCGTATCTTTGCCAGCGTATAATACTGATATAGACAGCATATGAATATAGAGCACGACGACGAAGAGGAGAAGATCCCCGAGGTGACGCCCGAGACGATTATCGAGGACGAAGAGCCCCCCGCCTACCAGCCGGCAGAGGGCTTGCCTTACCGCCCGGAGCTGAGCAACCTGTCGAAGATGTACCAGACATGGTTCCTCGACTACGCCTCCTACGTCATCCTCGAGCGTGCTGTACCCCATATCGATGACGGGCTCAAGCCCGTGCAGCGCCGTATCCTCTACAACCTCAAGCGGATGGATAGCGGCAAGCTCATCAAGGTAGCTAACATCGTCGGGGAGACGATGAAGTACCACCCCCACGGTGACGCCTCGATCAATGATGCCCTCGTCCAGCTCGGACAGAAGGGCTTCCTCATCGATACGCAGGGGAACTGGGGGAATATCCTCACCGGTGACCCCGCTGCTGCAGGCCGATACATCGAGGCGAAGCTCTCGGCTTTCGCCCACGAAGCTGTCTACAGCGACCGCGTCACCCCGTGGAAGAAGACCTACGACGGCACGACCGATGAGCCCGTAGCACTGCCCGTGAAGTTCCCACTTCTCTTGGCGCAGGGGGCTGAGGGTATCGCTGTCGGCCTGTCCTCCAAGATCCTTTCGCATAACTTCGTCGAGCTGGCAGAGGCCGCGTGTGCCTATCTGCGCGGCGAGGAGTTCACACTCTATCCTGACTTCCCGACAGGGGGGCTCATCGACGTCTCCCGCTACAATGACGGCGAGCGCGGTGGTAGCCTCAAGTCCCGTGCGAAGATCGATAAGATCGACTCCAAGACGCTGAGTATCTCCGAGCTCCCTGCAGGGAAGACCACGACGACGCTCATCGAGTCCATCCTCAAGGCTGTAGAGAAGGGGAAGATCCGCATCCGCCGTGTCGACGATATGACGGCTGCCACGACGGATATCCGCCTGACGCTCGCCGCTGGCGTGTCGTCAGACAAGGCCATCGACGCCCTCTATGCCTTCACGGACTGCGAAGTCAGCATCTCACCCAACTGCTGCGTCATCTACGAGGAGAAGCCTCTCTTCACGACCGTCAGCGAGCTCCTGCGCTACAGCGTAGAGCGCACGAAGTTCCTCTTCGGCGAAGAGCTGAAGATCCTCCTCTCGGAGAAGGAAGAGCAGTACCTCGGTGCTTCACTCGAGCGTATCTTCATCGAGGAGCGTATCTATAAGGATAAGGCCTTCGAAGAAGCTGCCGACGAAGCCACGGCTCTCGCACATATCGCTAAGCGTGTCGAGCCCTTTGCCGATCGCTTCATCCGCCCAGTGACGACGGACGATCTGCGCCGCCTCCTGGAGCTGCGTATGGCACGTATCCTTCGCTTCAACCTCCCCAAGCACGAGGCGGCACTCCTGCAGATCGAGCAGGATATGGCTCAGCTTCGTCACGACATCGCGCACCTCACCGACTACACCATCCGCTGGTACCAGCATCTCATCCAGCGCTACGGGGCAGCCTTCCCACGCCGCACGAAGATCACGAACTTCGGCACCATCGAGGTCACGAAGGTGGCCGAGCTCGATGCCAAGCTCTACATCAACCGCGAGGAGGGCTTCTTCGGTACGGCACTGAAGGACGCTGAGTTCGTGTGCAACTGCTCGAGCCTCGACGAGGTCATCATCATCTTCCGCTCCGGGAAGTACTTCGTCGGCAAGGTCGAGGATAAGAAGTTCTACGGCAACGAGGAGGTCATCTATATCAACCGCTATCAGCGCAATGACGAGCGCACGATCTACAACGTCATCTACCGCGATGGCAAGGTCGGCTCAGTCTACGCTAAGCGCTTCAACGTGCTCTCGGTCATCCGTGACCGCGTCTACGACCTGACGCGTGGCAAGGAAGGCTCACGCGTGCTCTACTTCTCTGCCAACGGCAATGGCGAGGCGGAGAAGGTCGCCGTCAAGCTCAAGATCCGCAATGCCCGCCAGCGCCTCTTCCAGTTCGAGAAGGACTTCTCCGACATCCCCATCAAGTCGCGTAGCTCCGTCGGGCTCTTAGTGACGAAGGCAGAGGTGCACTCGGTGTCGCTCCTGAGTAAGGGCTTCTCGACGCTCGGTGGTCGTGACGTATGGTTCGACCGCGATGTCCTGCGCCTGAACTACAACGAGCAGGGCCAGTACCTCGGCTCCTTCCACGCCCGTGACCGCATCCTCGTCATCCTCAAGTCGGGCGAATGCTATACCTCCGACTTCAGCGACTCTATCCATATCGAGGAGAACCTCCTGCGCATCGAGAAGAATGAGCCGCGCAAGATCTGGACGGCCGTCTACTACGATGCCGATCAGAAGTACCATTACATCAAGCGCTTCAGCATCGAGGAAGATCAGAAGCGTGAGAATATCCTCGGGGAGAACCCCAAGAACGAGCTGCTCCTGCTGACCGATACCTACTATCCACGCCTCCTCATCGGGCGTCAGGAGAAGGGTGGTGAGCTGCGCACGACCGAGATCGATGTCGAGGAGTTTGCTCTGGTCAAGAGCATCCGCGCCCGTGGTAAGCGTATCGCTCCCTACCTTATCGACCATATCGAGGAGCTCCCTCCGCTGAAGGAATCTCCTGTCTTCGAGCCGGAGCACGACGAGTCTATGGCGGAGGGTGAGGAAGAAGAAGCCGACCTCTTCGCTGGACAGACCGAGGATAGCTCGAACGAATAAGCCCCCTTCCCATCATGAATAAGCTCCTTGCTCTGCCCCTCATGGCCCTCGCACTGGCGCTCCTCTCGGCTCCGCTGAGAGCCCAGAGTGCAGCGGATAGCCTCGGGGCAGGCTCAGAGGCGCGTAGCCTCTTCACGATACCAGAGCCACAGACCCGCCAGAGCAACATCACCTACCGCAGCCAGTACTTCGGCATCGGGGGGATGCGTCTCGGGCATACCTACCTCACACCGCTCAACTACGGCGGGGAAGTCTACAGCTACACCTCGGAGCATACCCGCCTAGGCTACCGCTCCCTGCCAGAGCAGCGCGTCGCACGAGGAAGCCTCTTCGGCTACACGCCCCGCACGACCGATCCACGCTGGCTACGTCATACGCTCTTGAATGTCGACCTGGCCTCGACGAAGAACCCCGCTGGCAACGGCTCTATCTACAGCCTCACCGCTCGCTATGACTGGGGGCGTCTGCGCTACATCAGTGACGGACGCTGGGGGCGTCTCGCTATCGGTGGTAGTGTCGTCGGTCTCGCTGGTGGTATGTACAGCTCCCGCAATGGGAACAACCCTGGTACGCTGGATATGGCGCTCTCGGTAGGTCCCTCGGCACTCTACTCGCTTCGCTTCGGCCCCGCACGCCTCCCACTCCTTCTCAAGGCTTACGCTCATACGGACCTTCTTGGCTTTGCTTTCTCTCAGGAGTTTGGTGAGACGCTCTACGAGCTCTATTACTTCGGCCAGCCCTCGCGCCGTATCTACCTGACGCATCCGCTGAAGGCTCCCACGGGCTTCGTCCTCACCAGCGTAGATGTCCCCGTGCTCGACTACTTCACGCTCTCGGTAGGCTACCGCTGGGACTACCGCCGCACGGAGCTGAATCACCTCTCCGCCTACCGCCATCAGCACAGCCTCCTCATCGGGGTGACGACGAAGATCCTTCCGCTTGAGGGGCGTCGTGCTGCCGATGATCACTCGACCCTTGTGCCCTTCTGATATGAAGCACCTCACTAAGCTCCTCGCCGCGCTTGGCCTCCTCCTCTCGCTCGCGTGCTGTACCACCGAGCGCGAGTACACGGCGGATCCGTATGCCAACTATGACCGCCTCTGGGAGATCCTCGACCGTGGCTATTGCTACTTCGACCTCAAGCTCCCTCAAGGCACCACCTGGCGCGACCTCTACCACAAGCACCGCCGTGACCTGCGCCCCACGATGACGACTGACTCGCTCTTCCTCGTGATGAGCCAGCTTCTCGCCGAGCTGCGTGACGGGCACGTCAATCTGATCTCCACCTTCGACTACGGGCGCTACTGGCAGTGGCGAAGCGAAGGCCCTCGCTCCTATGATGAGACGCTCGTCGAGAGCTATCTCGGCAATGACTACCATATCGCTGGCGGGCTGGCCTACAAGTCGCTGGATTATCCGAAGGGTGTGCGCCGTGCTGAGCCCATCGGCTACGTCCGTGTGGCATCGTTCTCCTCGGCGATCTCAAGTAGCAATGTGAATGCCGTGCTCAACCGCCTCAAGGCGTGCAACGGCCTCATCCTCGACCTGCGCAACAATGGGGGTGGTCAAGTCACGACCTCCGATATGCTGGCGCAGCACTTCATCCGTGAGCGCAAGCTCGTCGGCTATATCTCGCACAAGACGGGCCCTGCGCACGATGCTTTCTCCCGTCGCACTCCCTTCTACCTCGATACCCTGCAGGCGGGTACGATCTGGCTCAAGCCCGTCGTCGTCCTCGTCAACCAAGGGGTGTACAGCGCCGCCAATGACTTCACGCTCCGTATGAAGGGCCTCCCACAGGTCAAGATCGTCGGGGTGAAGACGGGCGGTGGCGGTGGCCTGCCGATGTCCTCCGAGCTACCTAATGGCTGGGCGGTGCGCTTCTCTTCGTCCCGCACCTACGATGCCGACGGCGCTGATATCGAGCAGGGCATCACGCCTGATGTCGTCCTCAAGGATGAGATCGCCCGCGGGGCAGAGGTCGATCCCTATATCGAGGCCTCGGCAAGTCTCCTCACGCGCTGGATCCTGCAGATCAAGTCGAAGCAGAAGAAGCAGTAGCTCCTTCGTAGTCCATATAATAGCGATCCCCCGCAGCGACACGGATGTCACTGCGGGGGATCGCTATTTAATTAGGAGTTATCTCCTCGGGGGCTTAGAAGCGGAAGCCGAGAGAGACAGAGGCACGGAGCCAAGCCCAGGGGGTGGAGACGTTGTCGATAGAGACCTTCTTAGAGGCCTTGTCTACGTTGACATCCTGATCGGTGAGCTTGATGGTGGGCAGGTCGCTGACATTCCCGCTGATCTGCTGCTGCAGGTCTTCGATTTCCTTGTCGGTAAGGCCCGTAGTAGAGGAGTAGTCGCCCGCGAGGGTCAGCTTACCCTTACCAGCGTGCACGCCGAGGATGTTCCAGTCGAGGACGATGTTCTTGTTGCGACCGAAGAGCCACTGAGCACCGAGACCGAAGCCGAAGCTATTCGTCTTGAAGTCCCCCGTGAGGTCGAGTGCAACGGGCTTGTCAGTCGAAGAAGCGCCTTCGCGCACGTTCATATTGAGCGTGTAGCCAGAGAGCTTGTAGTTCTGATAGCGGTAGTAGGCCATCAGGTAGAAGCCGTGACCGTAGCCACCGCCCGTGTACCAGCGCAGCTCAGGCGTGACGTAGAAGGACTGGAGCTTTACGCTGCTCATAGAGACATCATGGCCGATGTGATTCTCGAACGACGAGGAGAAGGGCAGGGCACCCTTAGGCATCGTAGCGATGCCGAGCTGGAGGCTGAGACCCTTTGTGAGGATGCGCTCAGCAGCGAAGCTGTAGTTCTTGAAGATGGGGCTGGTGATGTTAGCCTTGACGATGGTCTTGCCATCGAGGAGAGCGCCACGGTCGGGAGTGAACTTAGGGGTTTGAGCCGCGAGGGTACTACCCAGGGCGAGGCTCAGCAAGAGAGTAGAGAATTTCTTCATACGCATGTATATGTTTTAGATATTTAACGTTGCAAAGATAATCTAATATTCTTACGCTCTGATTACTGCTTCGCCTATGAATAAAACTTATGGACGAATGGTAGATAAGTTTGGACTACGCACGTGGCTCTAATATCTACGTGCGTGGATATTTGGATTTACGTGCCTGGTCTTTAAGACTACGTGCATAGATAGAAGAATACCACTACGTGAAGGCGCTTTTTTCTTCATGGAGATAGCACATTTCCCTTTGCTGGATAAGAAGAATACTCGCGATAAGGCGAAGGGCTTGCGTATCGCTTCGGAGGGGTATATCAAGGAGCTGGGCGCGCGATACCTTAGCAGAATAAATAGAGGGCAGGACTCTTGGCAACAGGCTCATTCCGGATTACATCATGCCCCCATGGAGGGCTGCGGCGCCTCTCCTCTCAGAGTGACTCCCAGCGATGTGCTTCTGATGCCTGCCCTTTCAGGGCAAATGCGTATTTTTGTATTAGGGAGATTGCTCGCCTTGCGAAGCCTCCCATTTCCCGCAAACGATACTTAGATACTTTATTAGATACGCTGCTTATGGCACTGACATTGGGGGATCTTGTCCCCGACCTCTTAGGCTTGGACGAAGCAGGGCAGGAGGTACGCCTCTCGGACTACCCTGGGCGTAAGATCGTCCTCTACTTCTACCCCAAGGACAATACCTCGGGCTGCACGGCTCAGGCATGTAGCCTGCGTGACGGCTACAGCGAGCTCCGCGCCGCTGGCTACGAGATCATCGGGGTGAGCCGTGACTCGGCGAAGAGCCACGTGGGCTTCCGCACGAAGTACGAGCTGCCCTTCCGCCTCATCGCCGACACCGATGTGCGCCTCAATGAGCTCTTCGGCACTTGGATCGAGAAGAGTATGTACGGCCGCAAGTACATGGGCACCGAGCGCACGACCTTCGTCATCGGCACCGATGGCCGTATCGAGCGCATCATCCGTGGCAAGGCCGTCAATACGAAGGACCACGCCCAGCAGATCCTCCACGAAGATTAATCACGGGCTCTCCCGAGCCATATATAAATAGACAACCTCCACATGAGTGAAGAAGTAAAGCTCTCCAAGAGCGCTAAGGATAAAGAGAAGCAGGCCCAGGATGAGGCCAAGCTGAAGACCCTCGAGACCGTCCTCGGTAAGATCGAGAAGACCTACGGCAAGGGTGCGGTCATGAATATGGCTGCCCGCCCCACGACCGACGTCAACGTCATCCCCACCGGCTCGATCAACCTCGACCACGCTCTCGGCGTAGGCGGCTATCCCCGCGGTCGTATCATCGAGATCTACGGCCCCGAGTCTTCGGGTAAGACGACGCTGGCTATCCACGCTATCGCAGAGGTGCAGAAGCAGGGCGGTAAGGCGATCATCATCGACGCCGAGCACGCCTTCGACCCCTCCTATGCCGAAGCGCTGGGTGTCGATATGGACAGCCTCTATATCTCTCAGCCCGACAACGGGGAGCAGGCACTCGACATCGCCGAGCAGGTCATCCGCTCTGGTGCCGTCGACCTGGTCATCATCGACTCCGTCGCAGCACTCGTGCCTAAGCAGGAGATCGAGGGCGATATGGGTGAGACGAAGGTAGGTCTGCAGGCCCGCCTCATGTCGCAGGCCCTGCGTAAGATCACGGGGGCTATCAGCAAGTCCAATACCGCCTGTATCTTCATCAACCAGCTCCGTGAGAAGATCGGTGGGAACTCCTACGGCCCCTCCGAAACGACGACGGGTGGTAACGCCCTGAAGTTCTACGCCTCCGTGCGTCTGGATATCCGTCGTATCGGCCAGCTCAAGGATGGCGACGAGGTCATCGGGAACAATACCCGCGTGAAGGTCGTCAAGAACAAGGTGGCACCTCCCTTCCGCGTCGCAAACTTCGAGATCCTCTACGGTCAGGGTATCTCCCGCCTCGGTGAGATCATCGACATCGCTGAGAGCGAAGACTTCATCAAGAAGAGTGGCTCGTGGTACAGCTACGGAGCTACGAAGCTCGGTCAGGGTAAGGAGAACGCTAAGCAGACGCTCGCCGACAACCCCGAGCTCCTCGATGAGCTGACTGAGAAGGTCAAGGAAGCCCTGCGCAACGAAGGCAAGCCCAAGGACAAGCGCAAGAAGAAGGCCGCTAAGGACGAAGACGAGGACGAGGATTAATTCCCCGTCCCCGTCCTCTCGCTTCGATAGTGTAATCTATGGGAAAGCTAATCATCATCTCCGCCCCCTCGGGTACGGGGAAGAGTACGCTCATCAGCCGTCTGCTCGCTGAGCACCCCGAGCTGCATCTCGGCTTCTCCGTCTCGGCTACGAGCCGCCCACCCCGTGGGCAGGAGCAGCATGGCGTGGAGTATTACTTCTTCTCTCCCGAGGAGTTTAAGGCCGGCATTGAGCGTGGCGACTTCCTCGAGCACGAAGAGGTCTACCCCGGACGCTACTACGGTACGCTTCGCTCCGAGGTCGACCGCCGTATCGCTGCGGGTGACCGTGTGATCTTCGACGTCGACTGCGTCGGCGGGCTGAATATCAAGAAGGGATATGGGCACGAAGCCCTGAGCATCTTCATCGAGCCGCCCTCGATCGAGGAGCTCCGTCGTCGCCTCGTCGGGCGCTCTACGGATAGCCCCGAGGTCATCGAGGAGCGTGTGGCGAAGGCCGCTCACGAGCTGACGTATGCACCGCTCTTCGACCGTGTGCTGACCAACGATGATCTGGAGCGCTGCTACGGGGAGTTCTACTCGATCGTGAGTGCCTTCCTCAGCGAAGACTAAGGCTCAGAGCTCCAGCGTACAGATCGCACCATAGGGACTTTGGTGGCTGAAGGCCTCCTCCAGAGGATACCAGCCAGCCCAGAGCCCAGCAGATAGGAGGACTCCTCCGTGTGTGAAGACTAAGACTTCACATGCGGAGGAGTCCTCTTTTTGTGCGAGCTCATCTCGTAGCTCTTCGATGAAGTCCGCTACGCGTGCTGCCTGCTCGGTGAAGGACTCCCCGCCCGTGGGTGCCACGTGGAGGTAGTCGTCGTACCAGAGCTGGAGGCGTGGGTCGGTGATCTCGTCGAAGCGCTGCAGCTCCCACTCCCCGAAGTTCAGCTCTAAGAGCCGTGCGTCGAGGATGGGGGCTTCGTAGCCCAGCGCCTCACTGAGGCGCCGACAGCGGGAGAGCGGACTGCTATAGATGCGGGTAGGTGTGCGCCCTTCGAGTCGCTCGGTGAGCCGTGCTCTGACGTCCTCCGCCTCCTCGGCGAAGGATGCTGCCAGCGGGATATCACTCTGCCCGTAGCAGACACCGCGTGCGATGTCGGGGCGGGTGTGGCGGATGAAGTGCAGGCGCATAGTAGTAGGTCTGGTCGTGGCTTAGATGCCTAAGCCGAGGCGGTAGAGGATGGCGAAGCCCGTGAGCGTCGCCAGCTCTGAGAGGAGGCAGAGTGCTCCGCAGGTATCGCCCGTGTAGCCGTCGATACGCTTACGCAGGTAGGCGATGAGCCCACCGCCGACGAGGATGGGGAGGAAGATGGAGAGCGGTACGAAGTGCGCGAGTTCGCTCCCGCCGATAGGTGTGGCCTCGATAGGGCGCAGTGCCCACCACTGCGCCGTGAGGAAGATCGCCAGCGCTGCGTAGATCGCCAAGGGGCGTGCCTTGCGGTAGGTGACCCCGATCTTACTATCCTCTTCGCGACGAGCGTAGGGGAGGAACTGTACCTGCAGGAGCGAGGTGACCTTCCCCGTGATGTCCGAGGCGAAGAGCACGGCAGGGATCCAGCCGGCGGGGAGTGACGTGCCCAGTGCCCAGTAGGTGAGGTAGTAGAGGAGGAGCCCGAGGACGGCATAGCTGCCCACGTGGCTATCCTTCATGATGGCGAGGATCTGACTGCGCTCCCGTCCGCCTCCGAAGCCGTCGAAGAAGTCTCCGAGGCCGTCTTCGTGGAAGGCCCCCGTCAGGAGTAGGCGCGTGCCGAGGGCTAAGGCCAGCGCTGCTCCCACCGAGGGTAGTACGAGTGAGTAGAGGTAGAAGCTCCCCGAGAGGGTCGTCGCCGTCACGAGTCCCGCCACGGGCCACCAGCTGAGGGCGTCCTCATAGTCGGCCTTGGTAAGCTCTCGTAGGCGCCAGAAGGGGAGGCGTGTGAAGAGGCTGAGGGCAGCGATGAGCGCCCCGAGATGGCTTCGCTTCGTATCCGAATTATTCATACCAGATGCTACCCGGCTGATCGGTGAGGGTGAAGCGGATCTCGCCGCCCTGCATCACGTCGTCGTAGGTGATGTAGGACTTGCGGAGCTCACGGCCGTTGATGGTGACGCGCTTGATGTAGCGCTTCTTCTCGCTCAGCTCGGGAGCGGAGAGGCGGAGCGTACGGCCATTGGGCAGGCTGATCGTACTCTCGCGGAAGAGGGGCGTGACGAGTTCGTAGCGCCCGCTCAAGGGATCGACGGGGTAGAAGCCGAGCGAGGCGAAGACGTACCAGGCGGACATCTGACCGCAGTCTTCATTGCCACAGAGGCCAGCGGGCTTGTCGGTGTAGAGCTGCTTGAGTACGCGGTGTGTGAGGTCCGTAGTCTTCCAAGGCTGGCGGGCCGCATTGTAGAGGAAGATGACGTGGTGCCCAGGTTCGTTGCCGTGAGCGTACTGACCGATCATCCCCGTAGAGAAGATGGGGAGCTCGATGTGGCTGGGTGTCTCGGATGAGAAGAACTCGTCGAGGCGCTCACCGAGCTTCCCCTGCATGAGCTTCGTCAGCCCATCGATATCGTGCTGTACGCTGAAGAGGTAGTGGTAAGCATTGCTCTCGGTGAAGGGCTTGGTGTAGGCGAAGGGATCGAAGACGCTATCCAGCTCGCCATTGCTCTTGCGGGGGCGGAAGAAGCCGGTCTTCTCGTCCCAGAGGTGGCGGTAGGAGCGGGCACGCTCGCGGTAGATCTTCTCCACTTCGCGCTCGCCCATCCAGGCGGCATAGCGTGCGATAGCATCATCGTCGTAGGCGTACTCGAGGGTCTTCGAGACGCTCTCGTCCTCGCGGTCGCTCCCGATGTAGCCCATCTTGCGGTAGTCGTCCAGCCCGCGGTAGCCCTTGCGCTCAGCCGTCGTGCGGAGGAGGCGGAGGAGCTTTGCCTTGTCCTTGGGGACGTAGATCCCGCGCAGGACGGCCTCGACGATGACGGGTACGGAGTGGTAGCCGATCATCATGTCGGTCTCGGAGGCGAACATATTCCACACGGGGAGGTGCCCTTCGTTCTGCTCACCGAAGTCGATGAGTGACTGCACGAAGTCACGCTGGAGGTTGGGCTGAAGGATGGAGTAGAGTGGGTGGGCTGCACGGTAGGTATCCCACAGTGAGAAGGTGCTGTAGGTGCCACCTGCACGCTGATGGATCTCACGGTCAGCACCGAGGTAGCGGCCGTCGACGTCGCTATAGAGTGTGGGGCAGATCTGCGCGCGATAGAGTGCCGTGTAGAAGGTCGTCTGCAGGCTATCGGGTGTGTCGGATGAGAGACGGATCTGTGCAAGACGCTTGTCCCAGCGCTGGGTAGCAGCCTGGCGGTAGCGGTTGAAGTCGGTATGAGGGGCTTCGGCCTGCAGGTTCTTCAGCGCGCCCGCTTCGCTTACACCAGAGAGCGCGGTGCAGAGCGTGATGCTTTCGCCAGCGCGTACCTTATTGTAGTAGAGGCGGAGGATGACGCCATGGCCGACGGACTTACCTACTTGCCCCTTGCTGAGGATGTATGGGGTAGCTGTGCGCTCGATGCGGGCGGCAGGGCGAGAGAGCTTCGTGGTGAAGTAGACCTTCTGATTGCGAGCCCAGCCGTCGGAGTAGCGGAAGCCAGTGATCTGTGTGGGCGAGATGGCACGTGCGTCGCTATTGACGGTGCGGTCCCAGTTCATCGCCTTGTCCAGATTGAGGATGATGCAGACCGAGTCGGCATCCTTCTGGAAGGTGTAGCGCTGTACCCCCACGCGGTCGGTGGCGGTCAGCTCGACACGGATCTTATAGGGCTCGAGTGTCACGGCATAGTAGCCGGCCTTCGCCACCTCGGTAGCGTGCGAGAAGCGTGCGTGTATGCCGATAGGTGCTTGCTCCTCTCCCGTCTTACCTGCCTGAGGCTTGCGGGTGAGACGGTCGTCCAGCGCGGGAAGGGTGACGGGGAGGAAGGAGATATCATAGAGGTCGCCTGCTCCCGTGCCACTCAGGTGCGTGTGGCTGAAGCCTGCGATCGTGCTGTCGGGGTAGAAGTAGCCAGCGATATAGTCCCAGCCCGCTCGCCCGTTGTCGGGGCTGAGCTGCACCATGCCGAAGGGTGCCGAGGCACCAGGATAGACATTGCCCACCCAGTCGGTACCGATGAGGGTATTCACACGCTGCGAGAGGTGTGGATACTGAGGGCGAACGATCTGCTTGTGCTGTGCGGGTAGCGCAAGGGTCGTAAGAAGGCCGATGCCAAGGCCCAAGAGGGCACGTAATCGTCTTGTCATAGAGGAGGCTATAGCTATATAATATGGTGTAAAGATACGCATTTACCCACGGGTAATCGGTATGTGACGGTGGGTTTTCCCCGCCTTATCCACTACTTATACACAGCGTGCGCCCCATCTCTCCACTACGGGGAGGGATGGGGCGCACGTATGGGCGGGGCGGTCTTACTTCCCGATACGCTCGTAGACGCTCTCGAAGGGTACGCGGATGCGGTCGCCCAAGGGGCGCTTCTCGTCACGGATACCGCAGGAGACGATGAGCGAAGGCTCGACGGAGGAGGGTAGGCTAAGCGCCTTGCGCACACGGCGGGCATCGAAGCCCTCGACGGGGCAGGTGTCGTAGCCCGCTTCGCTCATAGCGAGCATAAAGGTCTGCGCGACGAGGGCACAGCTCTTATGCAGGACGGTCTTCATATCGCCCTCGGTACCCTGACGCATCATGGGGCGGAAGAGTGCGATGGCGTTCATCACGAGATGGCGCGCCCAGCCCCAGACCTTGCACCCACGGCTGTAGAGGAAGGGGACTACCTTGGTCATGTATTCACGCTGCATAGCTTCGTACTTTGCCCACTTCTCCTCGGGCTGGTGCTTGTGGATATCCTCTACGATGCGGGGGAAGAGGTAATCCACACGCTCACGCCAGCGGGAGGGGGTGATGGCGAAGATGACGACTTCCTTTGCCGTGCTGATGGTGCTCTGCCCGAGACAAGCCGGGGTGAGCGCAGCGATGACGGCAGGGTCGGTGATATGGTAGCAGCGGTAGAGCTGCATATTCGAGCTCGTCGGGGCGAGGGTCGCCTGGCGTAGGCATTCCTCGACGCGGGCGCTGTCCAGAGGCTTCTCTGGGTCGTAGTAGCGTATGGCGCGACGATGCTGGAGGGTTTCGTGAAGGCTCATCGAGGTGGCTCTATTGGGATATATAGGATATACGTGGGGTCGTGCGCCCCATAGCATAGGGGGATAAAGCGACACCGCTGATACCCTCAGAGTGGGATATCAGCGGTGCGTAAATCATTGGGATACCTCTTGACGTCCGCTAAGAGCGGTGCGAGATGGGGTATGGAGTAGCCTCGTAATCGAGGGCGGGATGATCGCCTTCGCTCGTGCGAGCACTGTCAGCGAAGGGAGGGAGACGGAGTCTCTACTACTGCTCTTCGGCCTGCTGGAGCTGCTTGACGTAGATGGCCTTCTCCATCTTCTTGCGTCGAGCTACAGAGGGCTTGATGAAGGCCTGACGGGCACGAAGTGCGCGCACAGCACCGGTCTTCTCAAACTTTCTCTTGAATCTTCTCAGAGCCTTCTCGATGTTTTCGCCCTCTTTTACTGGAACTACGATCATAATGTCTTACTTATCTATTTTGTTGTTATACTTTCTATTGCAGGGAGAGTGCTACATACACTCTAATCAGTGCGCAAAATTACTAATACTTTGGCGAATACACAAACTCCCGCTTTGTCTGCCTGCGCCTCCCTAGAGCACCATCTTTACACTTCCTCATTCCTTGTCTTCGATTTTGTCGTATTGGAATTGTAGAAGATAACTCTCCGGATCCAAGATATCTCTGTTTCATCTGTCTGCATTTACCTGATTGTAAAATGATTAATTTTGAGCTACTTCAAAGGATATGAGCTAAGAGATAGCTAATGACAAGGGTTTTTGAAGACCGTTCCTCTATGCCCCTTGATTCTATTCAAGTTGAAGGGAGGCGGTAGGGAAAGTTACTCGTGATGAATCGTTTAATGTCAGAAGTATAAGTCACTGATAATATAAATATGAAAGCCCAGACGCTAGAAAAAGATGTGAAGAAGGTCGCTATTGAGTTTGGCCTTAAGGATGGGAATGCTATAGTTCGCTCCAATATTACATCGGAGAGTTTCAAAAAGGGAGGTGCTTATTTTGGTTACATAAGACCAGAAGAAGCTCCCTCAGGAGTTTACTATGACGTGTCTTTTGTCATCTTCCCTCAGGAGGAGGGTAGATCCTGTATCGTCTCTATAGCCGTCGGGTCTGCCGGCTTTCAGAGAGACTATGATCTTGTATCTACCCCAGCTCTTAGGCGGCTTTATAAGAGGTTGACTACTCCTGAAGGGAGTTATTTCTTTAAGAATGACTTCACCAATATAGAGTCGGCAATTCCGGAGTTAAGAAAGACTCTCAAGGATGATCTTGCTGACCTTGAGGAAGCTGTAAAGCAATATGGGAAGTGTATTCTAGCTGCTAGTATCATTGATCTAACCTCAGAATTGGGATTCCCTATAATTCAGGCTTGGTTAGCTCAGTATGCTCAGCTCAGAGGATGGGGTAATGCTGATCAACGCGAGAAGCAGAAGCAAGCGATAGACCGCCTCATTGGGATTCAACAGTCAGTTAATATACAGGATGAGGTCAAGGAACTCCTGAGGCTTAAGCGATTTGTTGTGCTACAAGGAGCTCCAGGTACGGGGAAGACCTACAATGCTCTGAAGGTTGCTGAGGACTATAAGGAGACTCACTTAATTCAGTTTCACGCAGAGACTTCTTACACGGATTTCGTAGGAGGCATTCGGCCCGTTCTGTCTTCTGATCTGCTGAAGTATGAGGCCTATGATGGTAAATTGATCGAGGCAATCAAGGCAGCTGAACAAGTGAAGAAGGAAACAGGTGGTCGTGTCTTGCTGATCATAGATGAGATAAACAGAGCTAATTTGGCTAATGTCTTAGGTCCTGTATTCTTCCTATTTGAAACCCATGTAGGGAAAAGGAGTACTCCCTTACAGATAGGCACTCTTAGCCTTTCGACTCTGCCTGATAACCTGGATGTTATTGCGACCATGAATACCGCGGATAGAAGCCTTGCTGTGGTGGACTTTGCTCTTCGACGTCGGTTTGCATGGTATACCATACGGCCACAGGTTATAGAGCCGAAGGACGGGCAGACCTTTCATAAAGACTTATTCCGTGACTTCTGTGATATTTTCGAAAGGTATGCTTCAGACGAAGAGCTTAATCTTCAGCCTGGACCGAGCTATTTCCTGACCAGCTCCAAAGACGGCAAGCAGCTTATGAAGCTGAGACTGATTTATGAACTGCTTCCATTAATCAAAGAGTATCTGGCTGAAGGCCTCTTGCAGAAGGCTGCAGATAGCTTCGCTCACCTCTTCTATACTGAGGCTGGGGTATACTTGTACGAGTAGTCTACTGGGCCAGGTGGTTATGTTGAATCTTTATACGCTCGAGGATACCTTAATTCCATATGAAGAGTTGAACTCTGTATGGAGGTGTGACAAGCGCTATGGTGCAAATGTCCTCAGGCACTTTATTGCTTTGAATAAAGAGGCGTTTGATTTCATCGGTGTCCAAGCGGATATTGATGCTTCGTTTAATGCTACTCATTTGAGAATAAGTACATCTAATTATGCAGGCACAGTCCCCTTATTGTCCCCAAGGAATGGTAAACCTTATGCCGATTTGACCATTCGAGGAAGGTTTGGCGAGGATATATCTGGGCTTCTGGCCACAGTGCAAGATAGTTTGTTGCCTGAATATGATTCAAGTCTACCTGACATCCACGACTCCTCCGTAGAGCCTCCTTTCTATTTTGAGTGTTGCAGATTCATTGACTTCTGGCAAAGAGTAGAGAAGGCACAGTGGTGTAAGTTTGAAGTAATAGAGCGGGAGCGCGATTTGCCTACCAGCGGTACTCGGTGGGATGTATATGCCCAGAGGTCTTTTGCGCCAGAGATGTCACTGAAGTTCCCCACTCGAGAGAGTCGACTGTCGAAAAATCATTTAGAGTTTAGGCAGCTAGTTGCTGTGCTTCTTTTGGCTATATCAGAAGTCCAGAAAATACAAATACCTATTGCCGTCAGATCTAGATACCTCAGTAAAACAACACGCTTGAGTTCTCTCTATGGCAATATGCCTAAACCCAGGATGTGTGAACGATTCGTCGAGCATACCTCTGACCCTCTGACTATCAGAGAGGCGAAGCGTTTGGCAAATGTTATCCTTCAACATCAGAGTACACGTAGGCGTCCTTGGAGAGTAGACTATGCTATTCTTTTCGAACACTACGTGCAGCATCTTTTTAGGGAGGTAGCACAGAAGAGAAGTTGCTCGCTCGTATGTAACCCTCGTTATTTGATATCGGGGCGAGCTCCAGCTTGGTCGCTTCGCTATCTCGAGCCTGATATCGTGCTGCAGAGAGAAGATAATCAGCTTATCATCGATGCGAAGTATAAAAGCCATATGCTCAATCGGGGCACGATAAGTGATGGTTTGAAGGAATCCTTTAGGCATGATTTGCACCAGGTCTTGGCTTATAGTTCATTTGGAACAGCAGAGAATAAACAGGTGGTCTTAGTCTATCCGGCAGAAGTCTTTATTTGTCAGCAGCAACAGATTTTGAATCCCTTAACACGAGCCACCACCAACGTGCACCTAGTCGGTATCCCCTTGGATATAGCAAGAAAAGGCGAAGCACAACGCGAGCTAGATAAGCTAATTGCTCGATCGCTTTGACTTGGAGAACAGAGCTTAATAGATGCCTATTGCTTTCAGTGTAACTACTCGAGAATCATGCTCTATTAAGCTCTTCCTGTTGAACCTATATTGGTCTACGGATGAACCACTACTGGTCAGCGAGCGAACCAGTAGTGGTTGGCACTATGAACCAGTAGTGGTTCGCTCGCTGACCAGTAGTGGTCGGAGCGGTGACCAGTAGTGGTTCATATCACCCTCGTATAGTGCATTGCAGAGCGAGGAGCGGGAGGTGGGGAAAAGTAAGCGCCCCAGTC
>ERZ773207.95-NODE-95-length-30050-cov-4.495683_pt1 | contig 30050 bp, 30 predicted proteins | sample MGYA00580997_ERZ773207 | MGnify/ENA primary metagenome ERZ773207 (study PRJEB29015, sample SAMEA2738170) | human oral metagenome | biome: human oral; feature: human-associated habitat; material: saliva | place: China | collected 2239 ... | reverse complement strand
TCTTCATATTATTTTAATAATTCTAAAATTATTTTTTCAAGGTACTATATCTAGTGTATTCTCAAAAAGTCAATTCATTTTAGTATGCCAAATATGAATACAACATGTATGCAAGAACATACGTGTCATACACAAAACATAATTTATGGTGTATAATTTGTATACTGTTAAATTAGAACGGCCTAAAGTTGTACGATATGAACATAAGTACGAGGGGTTGTACCAAATGTTCTGTACGTTAGTTAGAGGGGTTTATTATGTTTATGTTATCATTGATGCAACCATCTGGGTTGTATGAACTGGAAAAGGACAGTTTAGAAGCAATAAGCGCTCAGCTTTTGCAGATGATACAAATGAAAAGCTATCATCTCTATACTCATTCTATCCAAGTTTCAAACTATGCAGTTAGTATTGCTGCTAAAATGGGCTTACCATTAAATGAAATTGAACAAATTCGTCACGCAGCTTTACTTCATGATGTAGGGCTATTAATGGTACCTAATGCATTAATTCAAAAATCTCCATATCTAAATAAACAAGAAATGTCCAAATATAAGCAACATGCTGCAAGTGGTGCTAATATGATCGAAAACTACCCTTGTTGTCAACAAATCTTGCCTTATATTCGTTATCACCACGAAAAATGGGATGGCTCTGGTTATCCAAAACACTTACGAGGTGCTAATATTCCATTAGGAGCTCGAATCATTGCTGTTGCCGATTACTATGATACAACAGTAAATCCATCTACCGAGTTTTGGGCAAAAACTAAAGCTAAAGCAAAAGAAGAACTCTTCAGTGCATCTGGTTCCCTTTTTGATCCAGACGTAGTAAAAGCTTTTATTGATGTTCTTGGCTAAGATACTTACTAAGCGTTCACCATAAGGTGGACGCTTTTTTGGTATAAATTTAAAAACTACCACTAGCTAATGTTAATGCATCAATTTTAAGAGGTTTATATGATCTCAATACCTTAGTTACAGCCTCTATGGTTGCCCCTGTCGTATAAATATCGTCTACAATTAAAATATTTTTATCACCTATCTCCATATGCTTATACTCAGCTTTTACGACAAAGGCATCATCAATATTTTCATGTCGCTCCTTATTTGTTAAAGCCCACATATCATTTACAGTATCAAATTTATATATACAATCTAACCAAATAAAATGCTTATTATCGATGTGTTGTAAGGAGTGTGCCCAACGATTGAAAAATAAATCAACTTGATTATATCCCCTCTTATCTATTTTTTTCTGACTAGACGGTACAGGTACAATATAGTCATATACAGTTTTACAAGTATGACTAACCATATTTAATTCGTCATATTTCATGTAAAAGTTGTACGACGCTAAAAAAGGAGCAGCCCCTTTGGACTGCTCCTTTTTTTCATTAAATTTTACATCGTAAATCATAGACTTTAGACCACCACGATATTCAGCTAGCACACATACATCATCTACATAATGTAAAAATTTATGTGGCACATGACGAATATGTAATAGATCTGTAAAACAAGTTTCACACCAATCGCCTCGTGTTGCTACAGGAGCACCACAGTGAGGACAAACGGGTGGAAATAGGAAATCTAAAAGACTCATTTAAGAATCACATCTCCCTTGTAGTCGTTCTTTAAACAATGTATATCGTTCATCAGCATTAACGGTACGTACTGCACGTTCAACAGCACTAGTAGTACCAACGATAATAACTTTTCGTTTTGCTCGAGTAACAGCAGTATACAGTAAGTTGCGTTGTAACATACCGCCATATCTAGGGACAAACGGAATAATAACTACACCATACTCACTACCTTGGCTTTTATGAACCGTAATAGCATAGGCTGGCATAATCATATGTGCTTCATCGATAGGTAGACGAACCTCTTTATGGATAAATCGGATACAAATATCTGTTCGTGTAATAGCATAAATTACACCAATTTCACCATTGAAGACCTCTAACTCATAGTCATTTAAGATTTGAATTACCTTATCGCCAACGCGATACGTAATACCATTTACTCGTGCTTCCCCTTTATAGCTATCTGGTGGATTAACAGCTTGTTGAACATATTGAGATATCAATGTACTACCCGCTTCACCACGACGCATAGGAGAAATAATTTGAATATCTAATTCATCCTCTACATATTCCTGTTCTCGTTTATATACATCGATGATGGCTTTCATCATCATGTCATAGGACTTAACGGGAATAAAGGAGAACTCTTCGCTCACACCATCTAGGTTCGGCATTTCCCCACGATTGATAGCATAAGCGCTTTCAACGATAGTATTACCAGAACTTTGACGATAAATCTGATTGAGTCGTGTATAAGGTACACAATCACTATCAAGCAAATCTTTTAATACAAAACCGGCTCCAATAGGTGGCAATTGATCGACGTCGCCTACGATAATAACATGGGCCTCTTTAGGAATAGCAGCCATTAAGGAATAGAATAGACGAACATTGAGCATAGATGCTTCATCGATGATAATAACATCTATGTCTAATGGATCATCCTCGTTCTTAGTAAAATCATAAGAATCACTACCTTGAACAGGTACTAATAATCTATGAATCGTTGTAGCTTCAAACTCCGTAGCCTCTGTAAGTCGCTTTGCAGCACGACCCGTAGGGGCACATAAGATAATGCGACCTAAGCCACCGAGTTGGAACCCTTTTACTAAAGCCTTAATAATCGTTGTTTTGCCCGTACCAGGACCACCAGTTATGAGGGAAAACTTCTCAAAGAAAGAAAGCTGAATAGCCTCTTTTTGAGCATCACCAAAGGTAATATGGTTATCTTGTTCAAACCGTTCTATAAAGCTAGGAATATCTAAAGCAATTGGATCCGCTTCCAATAAAAATTCCCTAGTATAGTGAACACCTTCCACTTCAGAAACATACATTTCTGGTGGATAGATATATAAAATATCTTCGTAATACGTGCTATACAATGCACCTTGCTCTAAAAGGCTTTCAATAAAGTTAGCAATATCATCTACATCAGTATGTAACAGATCATCTAAACGACCTATAAGCTGATCTACAGGCAAGCATGTATGACCTTGATTATCCAAACTACGTAAAATCCATTCTAAACCAGCCTCTAAACGACGAGAATCACTGCCAGTAATACCTAAGTGTTCCGCTAGTGTATCAGCTGTACCAAAGAGCATGTCTGGTGCAACACGCAACAAAGTATAAGGGTTATCCTCTATAACAGCTACAGACTGAACACCGTAATAAGTATATACTGTGCGACTCCATTTAGAAGAAATATGGTGACTTTCAAAAAAGTGATTTAAATCGGATAAAATACCTTCACCAAGTAAAGTATTAAATAATTCATCTTTAACACTTTTTCGTAGGCCAGGAACATCCTTAATTTCTTCAGGCCGTTCCTGTCGTAAAATTTCTAAAATACGAATGCCAAAATAGTCGAGAACCTTCTCTACAGACTTCTCACCAAATCCCTTTATACCAAGGTTTAATAAATACGTCTTAGCAGCGCCCATATTATCGGGCTTTAACTTTTCCACGCTGCTCGCATCGAATTGACGTCCATATTTTTCATGCTCTACGAAGCGGCCTCGTACTTCAATATCTTCCCCTTCCTTAGGAGACTCGAATTTGCCGGTACAAGTAATGTATTCCTCATTATAATCTTTGAGGATAAACACGCAATATGTACGCTGTGTATTCTCATATATAGTTCGGTATACAAATCCTCGTATGGCGTCCATTATTTCTCCGTATTCGGCAAGGCTTCAATTATTTCTTGCACCGCATCGGTAATGCTACCTTCGTTACCAATTTTGATATGCGCCACTTCTTCGTATAATGGGTATCGTTCTTCGTATAAATTAAAGATATACTCAATACTTTCTTTTACAAGTGGACGAATTTCAAGATCTAAATCATCTAGAATATGATTTACATCGCGATTAACGAATACAACAAGACCATTATTGCGCATTAAGTTTACAGTTTTATCATAAGTAACTGTACCACCACCTGTAGCAATAACAGATGGTTTATTGTGAATCAATTCTTTCATTGTAGTATATTCGTATTCAGTGAAAGCATCTTTACCATCGTGAATATAAATATTTTGTACAGATTTACCAACCTTATCTTGGATAGTTTGATCTAAATCGAAGAAGTCTCGACCTAATTCTTTAGCAAGAACCTTACCTACTGTAGTCTTACCTGCACCAGGCATACCGATGAGGAAAATATGTTTATGCATATTTTGTTTTAAGTACTCGTTACTCATGGAAACAACAGTTTTCATAAAGTTTTCCACATAGTTCGCTAAGGACTCATCTTTGCAGTTATCACGATGCATAGTAATGATACTTTGATCCCGTTCTTCATCGACAAGTGGTAAATGATGTTCATTTTTATATTTGCCAATTTCTTTAATTAAGGATAGTCTTTTTTCAAATTCACCGACTAAAACAGTATCAATACTGTCAATTTCTTTGCGAGCTTCTTTAATATCCATGAGAACCCCCTTATTGTGCATTAGCTAAAATAGCTAACGCCTGTTCTTCATCTACTTTCATTTGATCGATAAGATCTTGTAAATTATTAAATTTAACTTCCCCTCTAAGATAGGAAATAAATTGTACGATTACTTCTTTTCCATATATATCTTGGTCAAAGTCAAACACGTGTACTTCACATCTATGGTACTGGTTTTTAAATGTAGGATTGTCTCCAACATTACCTACCCCATCATACCAAATGCCATCAATGCATACACGATTAGCATATACTCCATCTGGAGGTGTAGCCATTTCATTAGGAAGTAACAAATTTAATGTAGGGAATCCTAATGTACGTCCCCGTTGATCACCTTTTATAACAGTACCTTTAAACTGAAATGGTCGACCAAGCCAATGAGTGGCATCTTCTAGACGGCCTTCTCGAATAGCTTTTCTAATCTCAGTACTCGAAATAGGAGTACTAAGTTCATCACAAGGCAATAAAGGCTGAACTAAAACTTGTATCGCCTTATCTGCCAATACTTGTTTCATATATTCAGGATTACCTAACCCTTTGGCACCGAATGTAAAATTCTCACCAACGACGATAGCTTCCACATTAGTATCTTTACAAAGGGCATCTAAAAACTCATCAGCACGCATGTTAAGTAATGCTTCAGTCATGGGTAATCGCAAAATATAATCCACCTGGAGGCTTTCAATGACTGTATTCATAATGTCTTCTTGAATCAACCGTTTGGGTACTCGTTCTGGATGTAGTATCGTCAACGGATGATCTTCAAAGGTTATGATAATACTAACACCATTAACTGATGCAGCCTCCTCAACAGCCTTACGTATGACTCGTTGATGACCTCGATGAATGCCATCAAAGGTACCAAGGGCATATACTTTTGTATCTTTGATTTGACGTAGTTCATCAAACGAATGTATTTGCTTCATACTTATCCTTCAATAAAAATATTTTTTTCCACCTTTAAAGAGTGGTTTGTTCGTTTCATAATGCCAATGAAACCATGTGGTCCATAGGCTCTATACAAATTATCTGGCTCAGTGAAAGAAAATTCACTATTAACAGGCAATTCCTTGCCTTGCACCATCATCTTTAATTGTACACTATTTACAGTCACTTGTGAAAGATGAGATACCGCCGTATCCGTTGGTAGCAAAAGGCTTTCACCATGTAACATTAACTCTTCCGCCATTTTAGCGGAACCGATATCAAAGGGTCCTACTTGAGTACGTGCCAAAGATGTCATAGTACCTGGTATGCCTAGAGAAATGCAAATATCTCGTAATAACGAACGAATATAAGTGCCTCCTGAGCAAGTTACGCGAACCGTAAAGTATGGGAATCCATAGGCTATTAATTCAATATGTTTAATATGAATTTGACGTAATGGTAACTCTACAGGAATCCCTTTTCGTGCATATTCATAAGCTCGAATACCATTTACTTTAATAGCAGAATACTTAGATGGCCGCTGATCTTGAATGCCTACAAAGGTATTCAAGGTAGTAACCAATTCATCAAATGTCGGTTTAAGTATAGACAGAGAGAGCTCAGAAGATTGAATAGATCCATTCAATACAACACCATCACGCAACACCATATCGGTATCAGGTAATACAGGTTGTCCAGAGCTATCTTCAGTATCTGTAAAAGTTCCAAATTTACATTCAGCTACATAGGTTTTATCAAAACCTTCAGTATACTCTATGAGGCGCGTAGCCTTACCAAGAAATATAGGTAATACACCATAAGCCATCGGATCAAGTGTACCACTATGACCAATGCGCTTTTCTTTTAAAATACGGCGACAAATGGCTACAGCATCATGACTTGTAATACCAGGCGGTTTTAAAAATGGTAAAATGCCATCCATTACTTAATTACCTCAATAAGAGCTTGTTTTGCCTGTTCTAACGGTAGATTAATAGTGCAACCTGCAGCGCGAATATGACCGCCTCCACCAAAGTGACTGGCCACTGCGTTTACGTCAATGCCTTTAGAGCGTAAACTTACGCGAGTTCTATCATCGGCTTCTGCTTTTAATAAAATCGCAACATCAACAGTATCGACGTTTCTAATGATATCTACAAAACCATCTGTATCATCTCCAAGAATATTCATAGCTTCTCGATTTAAATCAATGGTCGCTACCGTATTATTCTTGTAAAACTCAATAGTTTGCATTACTTGTTTAGTTAATTCAAGACGACTAGCAGATACGGCCTCAATCGTTTCAGAAATAACATTTGGTCTAGCTCCTGCGGCTACACATTTAGCAGCCATTTCAAGGGTATTAGCTGTGGTGTTACTAAATTTAAAGAACCCACAATCTGTAGCAATCGCCATATATAATGCGGTGCCCATCGACTCAGTGATAGGCCAATTCCATTTCGTGCATAAATCCGTAACAATTTCACCTGTAGCAGCAAATTCTGGCTTCAAATATAGATGATCAGCAAATTCCGTATTAGAAATATGGTGGTCTATATTAAAAATAGGTGCACTCCAGAGTGCACCTACTTTGCCAATTCGCTCATACGTGCTAGCATCCAAAACCATAAGCATATCAATATCAACTGGATTAGTTTCAAAGTACGCTACATCATGGATGTGGTCCGTATATCGTAAGAATGAGTACTTCTCAGGAACTACATCATCCACTACCATATATACAGTTTTACCTTGTCCTATAAGGGCTTCGTAAAAGGCCACCATGGACCCGATAGCATCGCCATCAGGTCTAACATGGACGGTTAGCATAATAGAATTAGCTTCACACAGAGCCATATGTAATTGATTAATAGTAATCTTACTCATGTTCTGTATCCTTTGTGTTAATTTGTTTCTTCGTCCTTTTTGATTTCATTCAAAAGGGATTCGATATGCATGCTATAGTCTAAAGACGTATCCTTATCAAAAGTGATAGAAGGAATATGGCGCAATTTAAGTACTTTGCCAAGCTCAGTACGAATATGGCCAGCTGCATGCTTTAATGCGATAAGGGTATCTTGTTTTTCCTTATCAGAACCAAACAAGGAAACATAAATCGTAGCTTCCCGTAAATCACCTGTTACATGAACATCAGTGATTGTCGTAAAGCCGATGCGAGGGTCTTTCAACCCGCGCATCAACATTTGACTTACCTCTTGTTTGATAAATTCTTGTAATTTTCTGACACGAACGTCACTCATATAAACCTCCTAGAATTGAGGTGCAATTTCTTCCATTAAGTATGCTTCGATAACGTCGCCTTCCTTCACATCGCGGTAACCTTCCAAGGAAATACCACATTCAAAGGATGTTTTAACCTCTTTCACTTCATCTTTGAAGCGGCGTAAGGAGTCAACCTTACCTTCAAATACAACGATGCCATCGCGAATCAAACGTACTTCAGAGTCGTTAGTAATGCGACCTTCTGTTACATAAGAACCAGCAACAATTGCTTTAGGTGTAGAGATAACTTGACGCACCTCTGCACGACCCACTACAACCTCTTTGAATTGAGGAGCCAACATACCACGCATTGCAGACTCAACGTCGTTGATAGCATCATAGATTACGCGATATGTACGAAGGTCAACCTTTTCATTTTCCGCAGCGCGGCGAACATTAGCATCTGGACGTACGTTGAAGCCCATTACAATTGCATTAGATGCGGAAGCCAACATAATATCGGATTCGTTAATAGCACCTACTGCAGCATGGACGATAACAATACGAACTTCAGGGTTTTTAATAGCTTCTAAAGATTGACGCAATGCTTCTACAGAACCTTGAACGTCAGCTTTAATGATGATGTTAAGGTCTTTTAACTCACCTTGTTGAATTTGGTTGAAAATATCATCCAATGTAACTTTGTGAGTTGCTTGTAACTCTTGAACGCGTTGTTTTGCAATACGTTTTTCAGCGATTGCACGTGCTTCGTTATCATCCATACCATTGATGATTTCACCAGCTTGTGGAACTTCGGAGAAGCCCAAGATTTCTACTGGCATAGATGGACGAGCTACTTTTACTTTTTCGCCACGTTCATTTGTCATAGCACGAACTTTACCGTATGCAGTACCAGCAAGAACTGTATCACCTACGCGGAGAGAACCTTTTTGTACTAATACTGTACATACAGCACCACGGCCTTTATCAAGTTGAGCCTCGATAACTACGCCATAAGCTTTGCGGTTAGGGTTAGCTTTCAATTCCATAACTTCTGCAACGAGCAAGATATTTTCGAGCAAATCGTCGATACCTTGTTTTTGTTTAGCAGAAACTGGAACCATGATTACATCGCCGCCCCATTCTTCTGGTAAAAGGCCATGTTCAGACAATTGTTGTTTAACATGATCCGGGTTAGCACCTGGTTTATCCATTTTATTGATGGCTACGATAATAGGTACGTCCGCAGATTTAGCATGGTTAATAGCCTCGATAGTTTGTGGCATTACACCGTCGTCAGCAGCTACTACGAGAACTGCGATATCCGTGGACTTCGCACCGCGTAGGCGCATAGCAGTAAACGCTTCATGGCCTGGAGTATCAAGGAATGTAATTTTATTATCATTATAACGAACTTGGTATGCACCGATGTGTTGAGTGATACCGCCAGCTTCGCCAGCTGTTACGTTAGTTTGACGAATTACGTCCAATAAAGATGTTTTACCATGGTCAACGTGACCCATGATAGTAACTACTGGTGGACGAGGTTTTAATGTTTCTGGTGCATCTTCAATTTCGATGATATCAGTAGGATCCTCTTCAGGTTCTACTTCAGTTACAGTTACACCAAATTCTTCGGCTACAATTGTAGCTGTATCAACATCAACCTCTTGGTTAATGCTTGCCATTACACCTAAAAGCATCAATTTTTTGATAATTTCAGATACTTCTCGGCCCATTTTTTCAGCTAGTTCTTTAACAGTTAAAGAGCCAGACAATTCAATTTCTGTGGCAATCGCTGCTTCAGCCTTACGTTCAGCTTCTGCTTTTTGTTGTAAGTACTGTTCGTTACGATGTTTAACGCGATTCTTTTTCTTTTGCATAGATGTAGATAACAAGGATTGAGGGCGATTATTGCCACCTTTTTTATTTTTCTTGTTACGGCGATCATTGTTATTAGAATTGCGATTATCGTTGTTGCGGTTGTCGCTATTGCGGTTATCGTTATTGCGATTGTCGTTATTGCGATTGTCGTTATTACGCGCATCATTAGGACGACCATTATTACGGTTGTCATTATTGCGGTTATTATTGTTATTAGGGCGGTTATTAGCGCGGTCACCACCATGTTGGTTACCATCGGATTTACGTGTAGGCTCAGAAATTTGTACGTGACGTACATTGCCTTTTTTGTGGTCCTTTTGTTTAGATTGATCGTCTTGTTTTTGACCACCTTGTTTTTGATTATCCTTTTTATGTTCGTTAGAACGATTTGAATGTTGTTGTTTATGTGGCGCAGCTACTTGTTTATGAGCTGCAGTTGGAGCAGATTTTTGTTCTACTTTTTGTTCTGTTTTTTGTGCTACTTTAGGTGCTTCAGATTTCTTAGTCAATTGTTTTTTTACAATTTCATAACCGGAATCATCTACAGAATTAACTGCTTTCGTAACATTTACATTATGTTGTTGCAAAATAGAAATAACCTGCTTACTTTCTACGCCGAACTCTTTGGCGATTTCATGGACGCGCTTTTTGGACATCTACATACCCCCTTATTATCGATCAATCTCTTTTAATAATGCCTTTGCAAATCCATCATCTAGTACGGCAACTACTACCCTTACTTCTTTACCAATGGCCGTTCCTAACGCCTCTTTATTGGCAATACTATAAAGTGGAATCTGATGTGTCTCTGCTAATTGAGTATATTTCTTTTCATTGTTGGCTGCACAGTCACCAGCGAGAAGTACCAATTTCGGTTCCTTTCTCTTTATAGCCTTTTCTACGATGAAATCACCGGAAATAACTTTGCCTGCTCGTTGTGCTAAACCTAAGAGATTCAAAATTTTATCTTCATTCATTTATATCAGTGATTACTCATTCTCTTGTAAATCACGTTGTAACGCTTCGTATATCTCTTTCGATACACTATGCTTTAATGACCGTTCTAATCGTTTTGCCTTATAGGCTTGCTCAAAGCACGACATGGATTCACATAGATAGGCTCCACGTCCTGGTGCTTTACCAGTGCGATCAATACTGATGTTACCGTCTGGGCTCAAAGCTACGCGAATCAATTCACGTTTAGCCTTAGGCTCACCACATCCTACACAAGTTCGCATAGGTTGGGATTTCGGTTTCATGACTATTCACCATCCTCAGCATTGCCAAAGCCTGTAAAAGGTTCTTCAGCAGCTTGAGTTTCGCTTTTAATATCAATTTTCCAGTTTGTTAGCTTCGCAGCTAAACGAGCATTTTGACCAGCTTTACCAATTGCTAACGATAATTGGTAATCAGGTACTACTACGTAAGAAGATTTTTCTTCTTCGCTTACATCTACAGATATAACCTTTGCAGGGCTTAAGGAGTTAGCAATGTAAATTGCTGGATCTTCATCCCATTTAACAATGTCGATTTTTTCATCGTGTAATTCATCAACAATATGTTGTACACGTTGACCTTTAGGACCTACGCAAGCACCTACAGGATCAACATTTTCATCGCGGCTATATACAGCGATTTTAGAGCGCATACCTGGCTCACGAGCTACAGATTTAAGCTCCACAACGCCTTCAAAGATTTCTGGCACTTCTAATTCAAAGAGACGTTTTAATAAGCCTGGATGTGTACGGGAAATCATGATTTGAGGGCCTTTCGTAGTTTTCTTAACCTCTACGATATAGCATTTAATGCGGTCCCCTTCACGATATGTTTCAGTCGCAATTTGCTCTGTTGGCGGCAAAATTGCTTCTGTTTTACCAAGATCGATAAATACGTTTTTGCCTTCTACGCGAGTAATGACGCCAGTGATAATATCACCTTCACGGCTATAGTATTCTTCGTATACTACGCTGCGCTCAGCCTCTTTCAAACGTTGAATGAGCATTTGTTTTGCAGTATGGGCAGCGCTACGACCAAAGTTGGCAGGAGTTACATCTACTTCTACTACGTCACCAATCTCAAAACGTTTATCTTTTTTGCGAGCATCAAGCAAGCTAATTTCTGTTTCAGGTAATTCCACAGTTTCTACTACTTGTTTTTTTGCCATTACTTTATAAACGCCTGTTTCGCGGTCAATCACAACGTACGCATCTGGATTAGATGTTGGTTCTTTACGATATGCTTGCAATAATGCAGCCTCTAAGGATTCAAAGATAACCTCAGGAGCAAAACCTTTTTGCTTTGTAAGCACCATTACCGCTTGAATTAATTCTTGACTCACTCGTATGCCTCCATATATTAAAAATCAAGATGTAATCGAATTTGTGCAATAGCAGAACGTTCAAATGTCATGCTTTCACCATTAATAGTAAAGTCGATAGTTGTATCCGTAAAACCTTGTAAAGCACCAGTAAATTGTTTACTGCCATTAACAGGTTTAAATAACTGAATATCTACGTCACGGCCATTATAGCGAATCAAATCCTTATCTTTCTTAAGAACTCGATCAAGGCCTGGAGAAGATACTTCCAATAAATAGTTTTCCGTAATTGGATCCTTTTCGTCGAGGACAGCACTTAATTTTTCGCTCACCAACTGACAATCATCCAAATCTACACCACCTGGTTTGTCGAGATAGACACGCAAATACCAATCGCGTTCGCGCACATAGTCTACATCAACGAGTTCCATATCGGTGCCGGCTATTATACCTTCAACTACAGAGGATACAAATTCCTCTACTGCTTCTCTCTTCATAGCCATCGCCTCCTTCATTACTACATCTTGTATATATCTCTTGATTCATTCACCTTAAAATTAAGCTAATCATAAATGAAAGAGTGGACATAAGCCCACTCTTTTAAAAGATTTATATAAAAGTCATATATAGTATATCACATTTGCTGTATATATACAAATTCTACGCTTTCTAATGGGCATTTAAAAAATCAATACCACATAAGTCATTTTATAAAACCCTAAAATGACTACAATAACAGCATAGTCAAAGCTATCCTAATTAATCAATACGGTCATTTAAGCCTTTTAATATATGGCCTAAATGTTCACGCAACACGTCAGCTAACTCATCTAGATTTTTAGCATCTAAATGATGATCGATTTCTGGATAGCTTTTATAACGGAGTTCTGCAAAATATTCATCGCGCAACTCATTATAATACAATAATAAACCTGTACATTCATCCATTTTACGGTATTCGCCAATGATAAAAGAACCATTAATCATACGAATCCCGTGAGCAGGGTCAATATCTCGAACAAAGCCTTCTAACTCTTTAGGCATAACCTCAGAGAAGTCCCACGTAGGAATCCCTCTGCGACGATAGGTAAAGGTAAAATTATTAGATGGTTCGATTAACATATTGGTTAAGCCCTTAACACATCGCTCCTTAAGACCGTTCCAAAAGGATTCTAAATCAGCTCTTACAAAGGAAATATCCACAAAGGAGAATAAAGGCATCTCAATATGTACCGTATAATCCTCTACCTCTTTATCGTATAATGCAGACCAACGCCAACCTAAATCGTTTTGATAATGAAAAATAGGTACGCTTAAAACCTTTTCTCCACCTTCAATACGATTAGCTAACTCTGTATAGTCACTCTCACTAGATGTAACTAAAGTAAAACCTTCAATACTTTGAGGCAACCATGAATAGTCTAAGCCTTTACAAGCTTCAATGATCGTTTCCATATAATGCCTCATATCTTTCTTGATACTGTAAAACAGCCTTTACATAGCTACGTGTCTCAGGAAACGGAATTGTATCAGCCATACCATTCCATTTATTCTCATGAAGCCAAGACTCCACATGGCCACGACCTGCATTATAAGCAGCTAATGCTTGTACTTCGTCACCATTGAACTCCTTCAATAAATGACCTAAGTACCAAGTGCCTAACTCAATATTAGTGGTAGGTTCTTTTAATTGGCGATCTGTATAATTGCCATGGCCAACTTGTTGCGCTACCCAACGTGCCGTATCAGGCATGAGCTGCATCAACCCAAGAGCACCCGTTTCAGACTCAGCAGTGTTCTTATATTTACTTTCAGCCAAGATAACACTAGCCACCAAGGATGGAGGTACTTGCTCTTTCTCAGCGGCAGCCATGACTACATCTCTATAGTTAAAGGGATACGCGGTTTGACGCGCCAAAGGATCATCTAGATGTGTAAAATAAAACCACCCAAGTACGACGCAAGACAGCGCCGTTGCCGTTGCACGTTTCATATATCCCCCTTTCTACATATAATTACTATATTATTTACCATAATCTAGCTACAACCAAATGCTAGGATACTATAATACTAAATTTCATGGGCTTATTATACCATTTAATACTATTTTTTATATACCAATTTTGACACATCTACTGGAATTAAAGAGGTTTTTGTAAAAGATGCTCTAAACGCTCACTCCAAATAGTATCTAATTGTGCGATCAACTCCTGAGGCGTACCATTATTATCTATGATTACATCTGCAAAAGATCGTTTATCGTCGAGCCGCATTTGACTCTTAATACGAGCTAAGGCATCATCTTCAGAAAATCCATTACGACTCATCAAACGTTCTATTTGAGTTGGCTCGTTTACATAAACGAGCCACACCTCATCCATCATGGCATTCCATTCACCTTCTATGAGTAAGGGAATATCATAGATTAAAACAGCTGTACGATTCGACTCATAATGAGCTGTAAGTTCCATAATCCGATTTCGAATTTGTTCTTTCAAACTGTTATTTAGTTGTCGACGCTTTTCTTCATTGTGAAAGACAATAGCGCCCAATGCTTCACGATTTAATGTACCATTATCATGCAATACATTTGAACCAAAGGCCTTCACAATAGCTTTTAAACCTTCAGTACCAGGCTCTACTACTTCACGAGCAACGACATCTGCATCGATATAAGGTATTCCTTTGTCCTTAAAATAGGTAAGGACTGTACTCTTGCCCGATGCAATACCACCAGTTAATCCTATTTTAAACATATATACCTTCTATTTTTATAAACTAATATTAGGAACGATTATTTAACTAACGCCCAGTTTTCCGCATGATGCACATCTACAATAAGAGGTACTTGTAACTCCACCACAGATTGCATGGTAGTACGTAATAATTCTTCTACTGCTTCTAATTCAGAATTTACTACCTCTAATACAAGTTCGTCATGTACCTGTAATAAAAGACGAGATGTAAAGTTTCCTTCTTCTAGCTTTTGCTCTACTTGGTTCATAGCCAACTTGATTATATCTGCCGCAGTACCTTGAATTGGTGTATTCATTGCTGTACGTTCTGCAAAGGATCGACGGTTAAAGTTACGACTGTTAATATCAGGCAATTCACGTTGACGACCAAACATAGTACGAACCTTACCAGTTTCATGAGCCTCTTGTACCATGCGATCCATATATTCTTTAACCTTAGGGTAACGACTAAAGTATAGATCAATATAGTTTTTAGCTTCACCCCGTGTAATGCCAAGGTCACGAGACAAGCCAAAGTCAGAAATACCGTAAATGATACCAAAGTTAATCGCCTTCGCATGGGAACGTTCTTCGCTAGTAACGTCCTCTTGAGATTTGCCTAGTACCTCTGCTGCGGTAAAACGGTGAATATCCTTGCCTTCTACGAAGGCTTTAATCAATGCTTCATCGCCAGACAAGTGAGCCAAGATACGCAACTCAATTTGAGAATAATCGGCGCTCACCAAAGTATCATAACCTGCACCTGGGTAGAATAAAGCCCGAATTTCTCTACCCTTTTCAGTACGAACAGGAATATTTTGCAAGTTTGGATCAGAGGAGCTCAGACGACCTGTAGCCGTAACCATTTGATTGAAGGTAGTGTGAATGCGTTTAGTCTTATCATTAATGAGGACGGCTAAGCCTTCGCAATACGTAGATACTAGCTTAGCTACAGAACGGTACGCCAAGATTTTCTCTACAATTGGACTTTCATGACGAAGCATATCAAGTACTTCTGCATCAGTAGAATAGCCAGTCTTAGTTTTCTTAATAATTGGCAAGTTCATCTTTTCAAACAAGATAATACCCAATTGTTTAGGCGAGTTAATGTTGAAAGTTTCCCCTGCGATATCGTAAATCTCTTGCTGTACTTGAGCGAGTTCCTCTTTAAAACGAGCTGTAGTTTCAGCCAATTTTTCTGTATCAATGTAAATACCATTTTTCTCCATTACCACTAAAGTATGAATCAATGGCAACTCAATTGTTTCATATAGGGACCAAAGCTCTTCACGGCGTGCAGATTCACAGGCTACTTCGTTCATGGCAAGTAAAGCTTTCACCATGGACACGCATTCTACATCTACGCTGCCACTTGCAATGCTAGGTACGGAGAAACGTTCCGTTAAATATAGATAACCATAGTTAGTACGCGTAGGATCTAACAAGTACCCGAGAAGAGACATATCATGGACACGAGCTGTTGTATCATCGTTAAATAGAGAAATATCAGCTGGTGCATCTTCACCAAAGGCTTCAATAATCTCTTTAGTTTGAGTAGTAACGATAGCATTTGCCCCTTGTAAAACGGCTAATACAGCTTTAGTATCGTCTGTTTTTACAATCGTATCACCATTAGATAAATACGCATTTGTTACAGTTCTAAATGGAGTTTTACCATCTAACACAACATGTACTGCCACCGTTTTATCTGTATAGAATTCAGAGGTTAAAGCCTTAGCATCTGCTAAGTCTTCTAGAGAAATTTCCTCTTGTGGTGCAAATAAAGAACCAGGATCACCAAAAGCGGCTTCCTCTCCACCCATCACTTGAACGATACGAGGCGTTAATTTAGTAAAACCTAATGTTTCAAATAAAGGCTGTACCTCAGAGGCATGGAAATTTTGTACAAAGTCTTCTACTTTATAAGATAAATCCATATCTGTTTTAATAGTAGCCAACTCACGAGATAAGAAAGCTAATTCTTTATTCTCTAGTAAACGCTCTTTTAATTTTTTACCAGAAATATCTTCGATATGGTCATAGACGGACTCAAGATTACCGTATTCTGTAATCAATTTCAGCGCCGTTTTTTCACCTACACCTGGTACGCCTGGAATATTATCAGAAGAGTCACCCATAAGGGCTTTCATTTCGATAACCTTATCAGGACCATAGCCATAGAGTTCTTCCATGTTATCAAGCGTAACCTCTAACATGTCAGAAATACCTTTTTTAGTTAAGAACACGTTGCTATGCTCTGTAACGAGCTGCAGATTATCGCGGTCACCAGTAATGATTTGAACAGCCATCTCTGGTGTACCAAATTTCTTACTTAAAGATCCTAGGATATCGTCCCCTTCAAAACCTTCTTCTTCAATAACACAAATACCTAAGGCTTTTAATACATCTTGAATAAGACTAAATTGAGGACGTAAATCCTCTGGTGCATCTGGACGATTACCTTTATATTCGCTATACATTTCTGTACGGAACGTCTGACGACCTTTATCAAAAGCCACTGCAATATAATCAGGCTTAATTTCTTCATACAATTTGATGAGCATTGTTAAAAAACCATACACCGCATTTGTTGGAGTCCCCAACGCAGACTTCAACGGTGGTAATGCAAAGAATGCACGGAATAATAAACTGCTGCCATCTATAATCATTAATTTTTTCATAATACACCTCGCTTAATTCTATCCTTTATTATATCATAAGGAAGATTTTTATATATGCAAAAAGGGACTCTCTAAAGAGAGTCCCTTATAAATGTACATATAAAAAAACAACCCCGTATCGCTAGGCAACAAGAGGTTGTTGACGCTCAAAATTATAAAGCGTTTACTTTAGCTGCAAGGTTGGATTTTTTGCGAGCTGCAGTGTTTTTATGAAGTACACCTTTGGAGGCTGCTTTATCAATTACGCTAGTAGCATGAACAAGTGCTTGTTTTGCTTCTTCTACTGCGCCTGCTTGAACAGCTTCTACGGTTTTACGACTTGCTGTACGGATTTGAGATTTTACAGCGGCGTTTTTCGCACGACGTTCAGCATCCGTTTTTACGCTTCTAATACTGGATTTAATGTTTGGCAATTGAGTCACCTCCTTAAAAATCGTTTCTTATACCTGAATGATTATATCATACAAGATATTGTGACGCAAGAACTTATTCTAGGAAAATATAGTTTATTCCTTAATAATAAAGCTTATCTAAAAATGATTTCCCAATCCTCCATTGTTTTAAGCCAAAGTTTTCTAATATAGTTTCCCCAATATCAGCAAAGCTTTTTCTATCACCAAGGTCTATGGGTCTATCCATACGTGGACTATATCCAAGAATAGGCACTAATTCACGAGTATGATCTGTTCCGTTCCAAGTTGGGTCATTACCATGGTCAGCGGTAATGAGTAGTAAATCGTCATCATTTAGTAATTCCAATAAACCGCCAAGCTGGTAATCAAAATCCTCAATAGCCCGTTTATATCCCTCTACATTTCTGCGATGACCATATAAGCTATCAAATTCAACGAGGTTAACCATCATGAGTCCTCGTTCAAAGGAAGAGCCTAATAAGTATGGAACCATATTCATGCCATGAGAATTAGTCTTCGTTGGATAGCTTTCATCCCATCCTACATGAGCATAAATATCTCCAATTTTACCGACAGCTATAGTTGGAATGTTTGCATCTTGTAGCTCTTGAGGTACCATCTTTTTCTCAGGCATACGACTATAATCATGGCGATTAGAGGTGCGAACAAAATTACCTAGTTCACCGATGAACGGACGTGCAATAATACGGCCTACATAGTAATCACCGATGCATACTTTATCGCGGGTAATTTGGCAAATACGATATAGCTCATCAATAGGAATCACATCTTCATGAGCGGCAATTTGGAATACAGAATCTGCCGAGGTATATACAATAGGCTTACCTGTTTTAATATGCTCTTCTCCTAGACGCTCAATAATTTCTGTACCGGATGCAACTTCATTACCTAAATAACCATAGCCTGTTTCTTTTGTGAAAGTATCCATCAACTCTTTTGGAAAACCTTCATAAAAGGTCGGGAATGGAACAGTAACAGGATGCACCATCATCTCCCAATGACCACTAGTCGTATCTTTACCAGTACTAAGCTCAGCCATGCGGCCAAAAGCACCTTTAATGCTTTCACCAGTATCAGAAATATCAGCAATGCGACTTAAACCAATAGATTTTAAGTTTGGACAATAAATCTGGCCTGCCGTCGATTCAATATGGCCTAATGTATTAGAACCTTCATCACCAAATTTCGCAGCATCAGCGGCGTGACCGATACCAACAGAGTCCATAACTAATACAATAATTCTTTTATACATAAGTACTCCTATTGTAATACTCAAGCAGAATAATACATGCTATACTACCTTTAAGGGTCGAATAACGTGAGTTAGGTTCATCTCCCTAAGGAGGTGATGCTATGACAACATATGAATCGCTATCTATAATGATAGATTTTTCTATGCTCATAGTAGCAATCATCACTATTATGATTACGATATTTTTTAATAGCCGTAAATAATAATGAAAACGCCTAACGTATGAGGTATCCTACCACCTCAACACGTTAGGCATCATCAAATTTCCCTATTTTAGATGAGCCTAACGCTAGCAGCACGTTATTTGGCTCTCTTTATGTGTTAATTATACTATATGTAATTATGAAAATAAAGTACTACTTAAGATAAGGCATAGCTAACATTAGAGCTGCCAAAGATTTACTATCCTTGACTTGCTCAGCCTTAATTGCCTCTAATAACTCAGGCAATGTATAGTACTCAAGCTCAACATATTCATCGGGATCCCAATTAGTTTCACCCATAGTCAGGTCTTTTGCTAAATATAAATGTAGTACTTCATTACAGAAACCAGGACTTGTGGCAATAGTACCTAATGGAATCCATTGGTTGGCCCGATACCCTGTTTCCTCTGCTAACTCACGTTTAGCACAAGTTAGAGGCTCTTCATTGGGATCCAATTTACCTGCTGGAATTTCAAGTAAAGGCTGTTGCAAGGCATAACGGAACTGACGTTCCATTACAATTTTATTATCTTCCGTAACAACCACAATTGCTGTAGCACCAGGATGATGAACTACCTCACGCCACGCTTCATTACCATTTACATCTGCGATATCATAAGTAACTTTAATTAGTTTACCATCAAACTTCATCTCGCTAGATTTTTGTATTTCTTTACTAATCGGCATATATAATTCCTCGTATATAAAATGATTGTTATCTTATAAATCCTTCTCTTCATTATAGCACAAATTATGTACACAAAAATAAGGTCCTACTAATCATAACCAGACTAATAAGAACCTTATGTCATAAGATTATATAGATATTACGCTACCTTTACATAGCCTTGTAATACTGTATCTACAATACTACATTTAGAGTCTAACTCCACTTTAAGTGCCCTTTCAGGATTGAGTTCTCTAGATACCACCATATCAACGATAGACTTAGAGAATCCAGATACGAGAATGACACCACTTGGATGCATTTGTATAGGAATTGTATTATGTGCGTACACAGATACGTTCCAGAAAATAAGCCGTGGCATAGTATACCCAAGGACTTCAAATTTCCGGCGACACGATTCAATAACGGTGGTGTTATATTTATGCTGAGTAGCTTGATCAAACTGCATATCAGAAATAATAAGGCACGATGAAGGTAGTTCCTCTTGACGCAGATGATTTTTAACAGCTGTATCGAGGATTAAATCAAAGGTTGCCTCTATATCCGTATTGCTATAATCGTCAAAGCGATGTAAGCGTCTTAGCTTATCTCGCAATGTTTGACACATCGAAATATCTACCATTTGAGGCCGATTACTAAAGGTGATAAATCGATTTTTAAAGGACTTATTATTATTATGTTGTGAACAATACAGTGCAATAGAATCTGCTACACTAAGTGCTGTGACATAACTATTACCAGATAGAATTTGCCCCATAGATCCAGACCCATCTCGTATGACTAGAATATCGTCATAATCCTTAGGTGGTTCTTGGGCATACCATAATTGCTCTAAGGTTTCATCATGTGGTTTTAAAACATTTCTCCAACAACTATTATTATCTATATAGGCTTGTACAATATCGTACAAGAACATAGAGTTCGCATTAATCTTAACAGCATCGTCACCCTTTTGTAATGATGTAAGATATGCCTTGCGACGTTCTTCATCATGTTTTAGAAAAGCACTACGATATTTAAGATTCGCCTTAGATGGCACATGATTATAATTAATATTATTCCATTGGTTAAGAGATGCCTGTCTATCTACTACCGATAAGTATTCGCGCAACTTAGATAAGATTTTACGATACTCTCGTGCACTTAGATGTAATAAAGATTGCAAAATAACTGCCTCAGAACGTTTTTGCTTAGAGGAAGTATTATTAGACGGCATCCATTTAGCTAACAAGCTAATGGAATCGCCGAGTTCACAGCCTATAAAATCACGTCTAAACTGATTGGCAATTAGCTCTCCAAGTCCATCGTGTAGGATAGTACTAGTCGTATCAAAGAAGATGCGCAGCACATCATCCCAACGACCATAGCTCCATAACTCAGTGCCGATGATAAATTGCAATGCCATTTCTGGATGCAAATCACCAATTTTAGTGAGCATCATACGAAATACATCGCGTTCACCAAGTCCAATCTTAATATGACGCGCATACATAAGCCATTTCATGGTATAAAGAGGATCTTCCTCATAAGATGTAATAAATAAACGCAATGCTTCTACTGCACCCATAGTACTATTAGCACTATAGAAGTATCGGTTGTGTTTACTTTTACCATAGAAATCAACAGCAGCCTGCCGCAATGAAGATACTGAGAAATTAAGATCTACTAGCGTACTACCACTCGTGCGATATGCAGTTGCATCATTTAAAGTATAAGATTTTTCATTTTTTGTTAATGCGTCCATAAATGTATTCATAGCTCATATCTCCTTAGCATAAAAAAACCGCTGCTGATTATCACAACGTAAATTTTGAAAGCAAAATAAACAAGACAACCATAAGCGGTTACAATACAAAGTTCAAGACAATTACTAACCTCAACGAGGCTAAGGTTAACTAGACACAAAACTCTAGACCAAGGGGTCTCCAAATCTACTTTTTCTGGTTGTTTAATCAAATGATTGCTGATAGTGTCTAACCTTATGAATCGTTTATGAACGATAACTATGAAATTATACTAGATTCTATACTCATCTTAATCAAGCTATTTATGTTATAGGATTGCTGTTAGAATCTAAGTCTTTCTGTTCAACATGTCGGTGATATCTTTCACCTGATGATGTAATTATAATACACGCATCCGTGTGTGTCAATAATTAATTTTAGAATATTTTACAATTCATCACATAAAAAAACCGCCCAACTTTAGTTGAGCGGCTTTCACCATTCTGTTTAGAATTCTATGTTCTTTACATAGCACCAGTGCTACCGATACCACCTGTACGAATGCCTGTAGCATCGTCATCGTTAGTGATAAGGTATTTAGAGAAAATGCCTTGGGCCACGCGTTCCCCTTTTTCAAGGGAAACGGTTTCTTTACCGTAATTGAGTAAAGCAATCATAATATGACCTTCGTTTTCCTCATTATTATAGTAATCACTATCGATAATTCCTGTACTGTTCACAAGTGCTAAATGGCGCTTGATCGCCATGCTAGAACGAATGTGGATAGCAAGGTATTCATCGTATGCCATGAAAGCTTTAATGCCTGTTGGCACTAATACTACTTGATTAGGTTCTAATGTAACAGCTTCAGCGCATTCAATATCATAGCCTGCGCTTTCTGTTGTTTTACGTGTTGGTAAATTGATATCTTGTTCTTCAAAAGCAGAAACTACTTCAAAGCCACGAATATCCATGTAACACCTCTTATTTTAAACAATCTTTACGGGACAAGTTTACACGGCCTTGTTTATCGATTTCGATAACTTTTACCATGATCTCATCACCTACATTTACAACGTCTTCTACATTTTCAACCCGTTCTTTCGCAAGTTTAGAAATGTGTACAAGACCTTCTTTACCTGGTAATACCTCTACGAAAGCACCGAATGCCATCAAACGAGTTACTTTACCAAGATATACTTCACCTACTTCAACTTCTTTAGTAAGGTTTTCAATAATTTGTTGAGCTTTTGCAGCCCCTTCTTGTTCTACAGAAGCGATGAATACTGTACCATCATCTTCGATGTCGATTTTAGCACCAGTTTCTTCGATGATACCACGAATAACTTTACCGCCAGAACCGATTACGTCGCGAATCTTATCTGGATCGATTTTCATTGTGATGATGCGTGGCGCATATTGAGACATTTGTTGACGTGGTTCAGCAATTGTATCAAGCATAATGCCCATGATGTGCATACGGCCTTTGTGAGCTTGTTCTAATGCTTCTTGAAGGATTTCACGGGATAAACCAGAGATTTTAATATCCATTTGAATTGCTGTTACACCTTTTGCAGTACCAGCAACTTTGAAGTCCATATCGCCAAGAGCATCTTCCATGCCTTGAATATCTGTTAAGATTGTGTAGTGTTCACCTTGAGTTACTAGACCCATAGCGATACCAGCTACAGGAGCTTTAATAGGTACACCTGCGTCCATCAAGGACAATGTGGAACCACATACGGAAGCCATGGAGCTAGAACCATTGGATTCTAATACTTCAGATACTAAACGCAAAGCATATGGGAATTCTGCTTCGCTAGGAATTACAGGAACTAAAGCGCGTTCAGCCAAAGCACCATGACCAATTTCACGACGACCAGGACCGCGGGAAGAACGAGTTTCGCCTACGGAGAAGGATGGGAAATTATAGTGGTGAATATAGCGTTTTTCTGTTTCAATACCAATGCCATCAATTGTTTGCGTTTCGGACAATGGAGCTACAGTAGCTACGTTCAATACTTGAGTTTGACCACGTGTAAATAAACCAGAGCCATGTGTACGAGGCAATACACCTGTACGACAAGAGATTGGACGAACTTCATCAAGTTTACGACCATCTGGACGAATTTTTTCAACAGTAATCATGTGACGAACGATTTCTTTAATCATTGCGTCAAATGCTTTATTCACGTCACCCATATTGTCAGGGTAGATTTCTTCAAAGTGTGCTAATACATCTGCACGTACTTCACTTTCTTGAGCATCACGTTGTTGTTTATCTGCACAACGAACTGCTGCATCAAGTTTATCATGACCATAAGCACGAACTGCATCAGCGATTTCAGCAGGCACGTCTTTACTTTCAAATACGCGTTTTTCCTTGCCTACTTTTGCAGTCATATCTTCTTGGAAAGCTACGATTTTTTTGATTTCTTCATGAGCTGTCATAATAACTTCAAGAATGATATCTTCTGGAACTTCTTCAGCGCCACCTTCAACCATGAGGATAGCATCTTTAGTACCAGCTACTACAATGTTAAGATCTGTTTCTTCTAATTGAGCTTTAGTTGGATTTACAACGAACTCACCGTTGATACGGCCCATGCGAACGCCTGCAATAGGACCATTCCAAGGTATATCAGAAATAGATAATGCTGCAGAAGCACCAATCATGCCACATACTGCTGGATCGCAATCTTGATCTACGGACATAACTGTTGCTACTACGTGTACTTCATTGCGTACACCTTTATCAAATAATGGACGAATAGGACGGTCAATCAAACGGCTATTCAAAATCGCAGTTTCAGGTGGACGTGCTTCACGTTTAATAAAGCCACCTGGTAAACGACCAACAGCGTACATTTTTTCTTCATAGTCTACTGTAAGTGGGAAGAAGTCGATGTCCTTCGCCTCTTTAGAACCTGTAGCGGTAACGAGTACACGAGTATCGCCATAACCAACCATTACGGCACCGCCAGCTTGTTTTGCAAGTTCCCCAGTCTCGATCGTAAGCGTACGACCAGCTAGGTCCATTTGGAATTGTTCCATTCCTATTCCTCCTAAAAATCTTCTTATATGTATACCTTCTTATTATATATCATCAGTAAAAAATAAGCTATTTTTTCACCTTATTTAAAGCAGCTAGTACAAAATAAAAAGGACAGAGTTGCCGCTCTGTCCTTTTTTCATGTTTCCACAGTAGATTATCGGCATTCGTTTCCCTTTGCCTAAGATTATTATAACATAGAGAAATGAAATAAAAAAGCCGTCCAAAGGGACGGCTAATTTTATTATTTACGAAGACCAAGACGTTCGATAAGGGAACGGTAACGTTCGATATCTTTACGACGAAGGTAGTCAAGCATGTTACGGCGTTGACCAACCAATTTCAACAAACCACGACGGGAATGATGGTCTTTTTTGTGCTCTTTCAAGTGCTCAGTTAAGTATTGGATGCGGCTTGTCAAAATCGCAACTTGTACTTCTGGAGAACCAGTGTCACCTTCATGAGTAGCGTATTCTTTAATTACTGCTAATTTAGCTTCTGTAGTTAACATTAATGTTACCTCCTAAAAAATAAATAATCCCGATAAGCTTAAGTAACCGTTGGAGATTCGAATACTTCGCTTACGATATGTCTTACGACCTTATTTAGTATACAGTATCTACCTTATCTTGTAAAGAAAAATTATAGTAAATAAACAAAAGAGGGCTTATGCCCTCTTCTATTATTTTGCACCAAGCACCATGCGGTCGCTCAATGCGTTTTCCCCAGCTACTTCGAACTTTTGAAGTAAGTCAGCAACTGTTAATTTTTTCTTTTCTTCCCCTTTTACATCATAGATGATACGACCGGAGTCCATCATGATGAGGCGATTACCAAAGCGCAATGCATCGCGCATGTTGTGAGTAATCATAAGAGTTGTTAAGTTATGTTCTGCTACGAGTTTATCTGTTAATTGCAAAACATTTTCTGCAGTCTTAGGATCAAGAGCCGCCGTATGTTCGTCCAATAATAGAAGTTCTGGACGAAGCATAGTAGCCATCAATAATGTGATGGATTGGCGTTGACCACCAGATAATAAACCCATACGAGCAGATAAACGATCTTCAAGACCTAAACCTAATAATGCAAGGCGTTCTTTGAAGAATGCTTGTTCGCTATCTTTGAAAGCCCATTTAAGGCCTAAGCTTTTACCACGGCGCATAGCGAGAATCAAGTTTTCCTCGATTTGCATGTTACCTGCAGTACCTACCATAGGATCTTGGAATACACGGCCAATGTATTTAGCACGTTTGTATTCAGGCATTTTTGTTACATCAATATCATTGATTGTAATGGACCCCTCATCGACTGGGAATACACCAGCAATGGAGTTTAGTAACGTACTTTTACCAGCACCATTACCACCGATTACAGTACAAAAGTCCCCTTCTTCTAAGCGAAGATTGATACCTTGCAATGCAGTTTTTTCATTGATTGTGCCCTTAAAGAAGGTTTTTACCATATTTTTTACTTCTAACATAGTCTCCTCCTTAGCGAGCCAACCATTTTGCTTTCAATGTAGGCAAGGAAAGCGCGATGGCAACTAGAATTGCAGTGAATAATTTCAAATCGTTTGGCGGCATACCCATGTAGAGTACGGCAGCGATAACGATACGATATACGATGGAACCAAGTACTACGGCGATAAGACTGCGTACGAAGGATTTCGTACCGAACACAACTTCACCGATGATTACAGAAGCCAAGCCGATAACAATGGTACCAATACCCATACCTACGTCGGCAAAGCCTTGGAATTGACCAATAAGAGCGCCAGACATACCAACAAAACCATTAGAAATCAAAAGACCTAGAACGATCATGTTATCAGTATTTACGCCTTGAGCGCGAATCATTTGAGGGTTAACACCTGTTGCACGTAAAGCTGTACCAATTTCAGTACCGAAGAACCAGAATAAGAACAAGCATACAACAACAGCTACTAATACGCCTACGATAGCAGCAGACCACATATTAGGAGTGTGGAACACACCGCCAAGGATAGAATAAATTGTGTCCATGCGAAGCAAGGATACGTTAGCTTTGCCCATAATGTGAAGGTTCACAGAGTACAAAGCAATCATTGTCAAAATACCAGCCAATAATGCAGGAATCTTTAGTTTTGTGTGAATCCAGCCTGTTACAGCACCTGCCACCATACCGCCTACACCGGCAAGTAAAATGGAAAGGATTGGATTCATGCCACTTGTAATTAAAACAGCGGAAATAGCCGCCCCCATTGGGAATGTACCTTCCACCGTTAAGTCAGCCACATCTAGTACACGGAAGGTAATGAATACACCGACCGCTAACAAAGACCATAAAAGGCCTGTGGTTATGGTGCCTACCACTAAATCTAACATCAAAATCTCCTCTATTGTTTCATATCTTTACGAAGTGCGTCTGGAATTGTAATACCTAATTTTTTAGCACGTTCTTCATTAACAGTTAACTTAATCTCTTTTTGTGTTTCAACAGCTAAGTCTGCAATTTTTGCTTCACCAGCAAGCACTTTAGCTGCCATTAAACCAGTTTGGTAACCCAATTGATAATAGTCAACAGAATATGTTGCTACACCACCAGTCATTGTCATACCTTCATCGGCAGCAAATACTGGAATTTTTGCAGCATCTGTAATTTGTGCTAAGTTAGCCATAGCAGATGCCAATACATTATCTGTTGGTGTATAGATAGCTTGTACATCTTGGTTAACAAGATTTGTAGCGGCTTGTTGGATATCATTTACGTTGGAAACAGTTGCTTCTACAACAGTGATTCCTTTAGTAGCTGCATACGCTTTCATTTTTTCCACTTGTAATTGGGAGTTGATTTCAGAGGATGTGTAAATCGCACCAATGCGTTTTACATTTGGTACTAATGCGATGATAAGATCAACCTCTTTTTCAACAGGTGTCATATCAGACGTACCAGATACATTACCACCAGGATGTTCATTAGATTGAACAAGCTTAGCTGTTACGTAATCTGTAATAGCTGTACCCATGATAGGTATATCATGAGATGCATTTGCCATCGTTTGTGCTGCTGGCGTTGCAATGGCTAATACTAAATCTTTTTTATCGGATACAAAACGTTGGGCAATACTGTTCAAGTTAGATTGGTCAGCTTGAGCATTTTGTTGATCTAGCTTAATATTTTGACCATCTTTATAACCTTTAGATGCGAGACCATCAACAAAGCCCTTATTAGCAGCATCAAGGGATGGATGTTCTACTAATTGAATAACGCCAATTTTCTTTTGGTCATTAGTTGCCGTATTAGAACCACAACCAGCTACCATTGCCATAATAGTGACGGCACTAAGTGCCACTGCAATACTTTTTTTCCAATTCATATGTAACTCCTTACCAGTTATGTGTTAAATCATAGTCGCTTTGTTCATCAAATCCTCTGGTAAGGTGATGCCCAATTTTTCTAATTTATCTTTACCCACAACTAATTTAAATTCTTTTTGCATTTCGATAGGCATATCTTCAACTTTAGCTTCGCCAGTTAAGATTTTTGCTGCCATCAAACCTGTTTGGTAGCCAAGTTTGTAGTAATCTACAGACAAGGACATGAGTGCACCACCTTTTACGTGGTTGTCTTCACCGCCAAATACAGGAATTTTTGCTGGGTCGGTAATAGCTACAAGATTGCTCATTGCGGAGGCTACAACATTATCTGTCGGTACATATATGGCATCTACACGTTGAGATACGAGGTTTTGAGCCGCTTGTTGAATATCGTTTACGTTGGAAACCGTAACTTCTTCAACTTTAATGCCTTTTGTAGCTGCGTAAGCTTTCATCTTCTCTACTTGAATTTGAGAATTTACTTCGCTAGAGCTATAAATAGTACCGATTGTTTTTGCATTCGGTATTACTTGTAAAATTAAGTCAACTTGTTGCTCTACGGGGTTCATGTCGGATGTACCAGACACATTACCACCAGGTTTTTGATTAGATTTAACAAGTTTAGCTGCTTCGTAATCTGTAATCGCAGTACCCAAGATTGGAATATCATGAGTTGCATTCGCCATAGATTGAGCTGCCGGTGTGGCAATTGCTAAAATCAAGTTTTTACGATCAGATACGAATCGCTGAGCAATACTATTCAAGTTAGATTGATCAGCTTGTGCGTTTTGTTGGTCAAAAGAAATTTTTTCAGCCAGACCCTTTTCTTTAAGAGCATCAACAAAACCTTTATTCGCCGCATCTAGTGCAGGATGTTCAACAAGTTGTACTACGCCAACTTTGTATTCACCATTCGATGTAGTTCCATTTGAGCCACAGCCTGTAAAAGCTAATAAAGCTGTCGCCGTGAGCGCTAGGGCAATACCTTTTTTCAAGTTCATGGGGATTTCCTTCCTATCTGCAATGACTATAATACTTTTATTATAAACAAATTTATCCACTACATCAATGTAGCAGAGTAAAGTATTTTACATTTGTCTTTATGTAGAGTACATAAAAATAGAATTTATATTATCTATCTAGAGATGCTAACATATCCTCTGTTAGTTCATTTGCCGCCAAAATGTAGTCTTTAAGCGTTCCTTTATCAAGGGCCACCTTCATAACAGGTACTTCAAATGGGTCGAGAATGACACACATTAAAATTTCTCCTGTTACATAATAGCCTACCACGGCTTCCCCTTCATCTTCGTCCAACGTTTCCCGTTTTACCGTTACACAATACGGTTTCATCACCTGTGCAGCCGCCTCAGCAACAGCTTCACGGGTTGCAATATATTCTTCTGCTTTTGTTTCAGGAATATCAAAGATATCGACCTTCACAGTCTTAACCTCTGTCGCCTCTCCTTTTGCCGCCTCAATAGCAGCACCTAATTCCGTTTGATTCATCATATACCTCACATAACATGGACTTTCACCAATGGTGAAAGCCCCATGACACTAGATTGTTTCATCTGCTGCATTCAAGAATGCCACATAACAACGTTTTGCCTCATAAATATCGGCCTTAGATGTAACCTCCCACGGTGCGTGCATGCTAAGAACAGCAACGCCGCAGTCAATTACATTCATACCATATAAGGCCATGATATACGCAATGGTACCACCACCACCGAGGTCTACCTTACCGAGTTCAGCCGTTTGGTACGTTACATTATTGGCTTCCATTACACGACGGATAAAGCCCATATATTCAGCATTTGCGTCATTAGAACCAGCTTTACCACGAGAACCGGTAAATTTATTAAATACAACGCCCATACCTAGGTAAGACGCATTTTTCTTTTCAAAAGCAGATGCGTAAAGTGGATCATAACCAGCACTTACATCAGAAGATAACATACGAGAATTCTCCAATGTTCTTCGTACATTAACGGAATTTGGTTTTCCCATTAAGCTTAAAATCTCTGC
>ERZ773207.92-NODE-92-length-31034-cov-5.002324_pt1 | contig 31034 bp, 25 predicted proteins | sample MGYA00580997_ERZ773207 | MGnify/ENA primary metagenome ERZ773207 (study PRJEB29015, sample SAMEA2738170) | human oral metagenome | biome: human oral; feature: human-associated habitat; material: saliva | place: China | collected 2239 ... | reverse complement strand
ATACAAAAACCATATAGTATTACAACGAAAAAGAGACTTTACCTATTGGTAGAGTCTCTTTTTCGTTTTTATGTTATGTGATTTAAACTTTCTATCTTAGAAAATATTTTTAGCGTAATTAGCGTATTTAGCCTCTAGTTCTTCCATTTTATCATTCATTTCAATTTGCAACTTAGATGCTAAATCATATTCACCAGCATTTAAAGCTTCTGTTAAACGAGTAAATAAAGATTTACGATCATCGCTATCTTTCGCAAGGTAGAAACGTAAATCGTTAACCTCTGCAAAACGTTTATCATCTACGCTGTTACGACTATCTGTGTGAATAGCAACCATATTACGAACTGCATCAAGGTTATTTGGAATCAAACGATTAGCTAAAACGAGTTCCCAACGTTTTAAAATAGATGCGATGAAGGATTCCATCAAATCTTTAGCAAAAGCATCACCTTGAGATAATGTTTCTACTAATTCAGGATTGTTATAGTAACCTTTTACATTCTCCCATACAGTAGCAGGTGCTACGCCGAACATTTGATTACGTTCTTCTTGCGTAAAATCATCAAATACATCTTTTTCTGTACGGTAAGCACGATTCGTATCAAGATAATCTGCTGATTCGCCAACCTCTTTAGAGATTTCAGCTAATAATTGAGCTTGAGTTTTTCCACAAGTAATGGCATATTTCATACCATCAAAAGCAGAAAGGAAAATCAATGCTATTGCAGTATATGTATTAGTGTATGGATTTGGAGAGCGCAATTCAAAACGTGTGGCCATTGGATTATCGATATCGCGAATTAAACCACAAAGAATTGTACGGTTACGATTTGGTTCGGATGGATCAGTACCAAAGGATGTTACGATACATACTGGTGCCTCGAAGCCCGGTTTCAAGCGATTTAAAGCATCTGTTGTGGAGCTAATGAATGGATTAATAGCCTCATAATGTTTTAAGAGACCCATAATTGCACCAATACCTAAAGAGCTACAAGCCTCTTTACGCATATCTTCTGGGCTAAATAAGTTAACTAATTTACCAGATTTAAGTTTTGCCATTACACCAAAGTGTGTATGTTCACCAGAACCAGCAACGCCGATAATTGGTTTAGCATTGAAGGTTACATCAAGACCGTTTTCACGGAATACTTCACGCACAATAATGCGGGCTTGTAATTCATTGTCTGCAGTTTGTAATGGATTATTAGAGAATTTCCAGTCAATTTCTAACTGTTCAAGTACAACAGCTTCATGGCCGAACTCGTCTAGTTTAGCTTTAACGCCACCTACCTCTTTATGGCCCATTTCAGCAACCATGCCATATTTATCAAGGCGCTCAACAGCTTGTTCTAAAGCAGTACGCACAGAACCATGTGTACGTTGCCAATATTGTTCTTGTAATTTTTGAGATACAGATAATTCTTTCTTAGTAACTGTTCTAGCAGGCGTTTTTACCCAGAACTCTAACTCTGTAGCGGATGTGAAAATAATATCTACTACATCATCAGCTTTTACATGAGGCATACCTGGCAAGCCATGTTCTTTAATTAAATTTAACAATTCTGTTTTTACATAGTCACAGCTGCGTTTCAAAATAGAACGAGAATCTACGTAGCGGTAGTTATGCATCAAGAAAGCAGGAATACGTAGTGTACCAGTTGGTAAGCCTGTTGCAGGATCAATATTTTCATAGTTGTAATCTACGAACCAGTTTACACTTGGGTCACCCCACATATCTACACGAGCATTATTTAATGTAGCAATATTTGTTAATACTACAGATGAACCATCTGTTTGAACTGCACGACCTTCAAAGAAGGATTCATAGTCATCAAAGAAGGCAGACATAGGAATTTTTTCATCTGTATCATTACCTGCTAAATCAATACCTACTAGAGATACGAATTTAATTTCTGGATGCTGTTCTAATAGTGCGAGTACACCTTCTTTACCGTATTGCCCTGCAGGAATATAATACAATAATTCATGATTAGTAGTAGCCATATCTGTTCCTCCTAAAATAAAAAAGACTCCAACAAATAGATATATATAAGCATATATCTATGGTGGAGTCTTCGTTGACTAATTATTTTGTTGAGTTCATATTATCATATGTTGAAAATATATGTCAATAAACTTCTATAGAATTTTTTATCTTATAAAAGCTATATTAGAATCAATGTATTTTCATTACAATTAGTTAGTCATATTAAATTTATCAGTAGTATTAACCAAGCAATTCTTTAACAATATTATTAACTACTTTACCATCTGCACGACCTTTAGTTTTAGGCATAACATGTTTCATAACATTACCCATGTTTACGCTATCGCCACAGGCAGCAATTGCTTCTTGTACAATTGTACGAATTTCAGCTTCAGAAAGCTGTTTTGGTAGGTATTTTTGTAATACTGCCATTTCTTCCTTAACATGGCTGATTAAATCTTCACGACCAGCTTTTTCAAACTCAGCCAAAGAGTCTTGGCGAGTTTTCATTTCTTTAGCTAAAATACCAAGAATCCCATTATCATCAAGTTCTACTTTATCGTTAATTTCAGTATTTTTAATAGCGCTATTAACCATACGAATTACAGATAAAGCAGTTTTACCTTCTTCACGAGCTTTCATAGCCGCTTTCATATCTTCTTTTAATTGATCCTTTAAGCTCATAGTTCCTCCTTATGTATAAAATAAAGAAACCCCAATTCTGGATTTCATGAAGCCATGAAAAGGCAGAATTAGGGTAATCATCTTATGCTCTGAATTTGCGTTTTCTTGCTGCTTCAGATTTTTTCTTTCTTTTTACGCTTGGTTTTTCGTAGTGTTCGCGTTTTCTTACTTCAGACAAAACACCCGCTTTTTGGCAGGAGCGTTTGAATCGACGAAGAGCACTTTCAAGCGTTTCGTTTTTACCGACTTTGATTTCAGACATCTATATCCCTCCCTCCAAAAATAATCTCGGGAAGTGCTGATAATTTACATACGCACATATAATATTATATGTATAGGTATAGATGTTGTCAATATTTTCCGGTATATTTTATAGGAATTTTAATAAGTATTATAAAAATAATACATTATACACAATATTAAGCTTCTGGCCAGCCCATTTCTTCGCCACCTAATAGGTGGGCATGCATATGAAATACAGTTTGACCAGCTTTACCACCTGTGTTAAAAATCAAGCGGTAACCATCTTTAGAAATACCTAATTCTTTTGCTACATCACGAACAAATGGAAGCAAACCTTCTACATAGTCAGCATTTTTTTCTGTAAGATGTGCAATATTAGATACATGGTTTTTAGGTACGATTAAAACATGCACCTTTTTCACCGGTTGAATATCATGAAATGCATAGAATTTGTCGTTTTCTAATACTTTATTGGAAGGAATTTCACCATTAATAATTTTACAGAAAATGCAATCGCTCATAATTAGACTCCTTATTCAATAATTAAATAATTATCTTCTAAACCTACAACAGTTCCGCCAATAAGATCACCAATTTTATGTAATCCATCAGACTTTACTTTACCATTTACATATTCACTAGTTAAACCAGTATAGTAACCATTTTCTTCCTTTTCAATAAGAATTTCACCTGGTTTACCAATACGAGATTTAGCGTATGCTTCGTAACCAGATTGACTAAGACCATTTAGCAGTGCAACGCGAGTCTTTTTAACGGCTTCAGGCACTTGATCAGGCATAGTGGCAGCTGGTGTACCTTCACGAATAGAATATGGAAAAGCGTGAATATGGGTAAACCCAATTTCACGTACTGTATTCAATGTTTCTTCGAAATCTTCATCTGTTTCTTGTGGGAAACCTGCAATGATGTCAGTCGTAATAGATAAATCTTTAATACGAGAACGCAACTTTGCAATGAGATCTTTATACTCTTGTAATGTATAGTGACGTCTCATCAACTTCAATACATGGTCTGAACCCGCTTGTAACGGCAAGTGAAGATTTGGACATACTCGCTTGTCTGTAGCCATTAATTCTACTAGCTCATCAGAAACCTCAACAGATTCAATGGATCCAAAACGAATACGATATAACTCAGGAATTTCTAATAAGGCTTTTACTACATCAGCTAAGGTAGGTCTACCTGGTAATTCAACACCGTAGTTACCTAAATGAATACCTGTTAGTACGATTTCGTGGAAACCGTGGTCTACTAAACGCTTAGCTTCCTCTACGATATCTTCAATCTTACGAGATTTCAATTTACCACGAGTATATGGAATGATGCAGAAAGAGCAATAGTTATTACAGCCTTCTTGAATTTTCATGAAAGCTCGAGCCTTATCAGATTCATTACCAAACAATGGCATTTCCTCAAAATTGGACTCTTTCATAATATCTCGAACAGCATTGATTTGACGTTCTGTAGATTCTAATTGTTCTACCAGCTCAACAATTTTTGAACGATTATTTGTACCTATAACAAGGTTAACACCATCAATAGCAGCAATTGCATCTGGATCAAGCTGAGCATAACAACCGGTAACGATTACATAAGCATCTTCATTTTGGCGTTTTGCTTTCCGAATCAATTGACGGGATTTCTTTTCCCCCATGTTTGTTACAGAACATGTATTAATTACATATATATCGGCTTTTTCATCGAAGTCTACTGCTTCGTAATTATTTTGTAAAAATAAACCTTTCATAGCATCTGTGTCATACTGATTGACACGACAGCCTAAGGTTGTGAAAGCAACGGTTTTCATTGCACCTCTCTATTCTTGATTAATTATAGTTCTAATTCATATTGAATCATCGCTAATGATCCAATGGCAGCAGTTTCAGCTCGTAAAATAGTATTGCCAAGAGAAACTGATTTTCCACCACTCTTTATAATAACATTGATTTCCTTCTCTTGATAGCCCCCTTCAGGACCAATACAGATAAGAATGTCAGTTATATTTTGATCATTATGTATTGATTGAAGTGCACTCTTAATAGTATGTCCTTCTTCATTTTCATAGGCTACTAGTTTTAATGCGTCTCTCTCAATTTCAAGGACTTGTGAAAGCTTTTCACCTACTACAAGTGTAGGCAGTTGATTCCGCCCACATTGTTGGGCTGCTTCTAGTATAATTTTTTCCCAACGACTGACTTTTGATTGTAATTTCTTATCATCATATTTAGCTACACAGTTAGCCGTAGATACAAGATAAATAGTATCTACATTTAACTCTGTCGCCTTTTGCAATACCCATTCTAACTTTTCACCTTTCAATAAGGATTGAACAAGTATAGTGCGATAGGACGCTACATCAGACTCAACATATTCAATAAGTTTAGCTTGTGCTATACCATCAACTTCTTCGGTAATCTGATAGATACCACAACGATTATCACTGCCCGTTACAGTAATGGGTTTCTTCTTATTATGACGAAATACGTGTAACACATGATGTGTTACATCTTTCGGCAATTGTATAATTTCATCTAATGGTGTAGGGATAAATATTTTCTTCATAGCTTTTCTAACGCAAAGGTATGCCAAGGGCCTGCCACACGTTCCTCTATAATATGCCAATATTCAGTGATATACGGCAAGATTTCATTATATCGATCATCAATAATACCACTAATGATTAAAATGCCATCATCTTCAAGCTTCTTACCTATTTGCGGTAACAATACCTTCAAAGGGTCTACCGTCAAATTAGCTAAAATTAATTGAGCAGTACCTTCAAAATCTCTATCTAAATCACCACAAATAATTTCGGCATGTACATCGTTGTTTTCGCAGTTAATTTTTGCTTGATTGGCTGCATATTCCTCAATATCAATGCCAACTAAATGTTTTATACCTAATTGAGCAGCTACTAATAAAAGTATCCCAGTACCTGTACCGATATCTAAACATGTAACCTTATCAAGATCCATAGATTCACTATAAACCTTTAAAAGCTCAGCACAGGTTCTAGTCGTTTCATGGGAGCCAGTGCCAAAGGAAATATCTGAATCGATTTCTATAACTGTTTTATTGTCAACATTGTCATATTCTTGCCAAACAGGTTTAATTACGATATTTGGTAAAATTTCTGTAGGCTCAATGTATTGTTGCCAAGAATTTAACCAAGTAGATTCGTCTAGTATATGTGCATCTATTGATTTCACCGTAATATTTGCCTCTGTAAGACGTTTTTCTAAGTCTGCCTTGATTACATCATCATCAAGTGCTGGATCAGCATAGAGCGTTAATTTTATTAAATTAGGTTGTTCTTCAATAGCTTCTTCTATAATTCCATTGTCTGCGTAATCGTCAAAAAGAGTAGTCACCTCATCGGTGGCTACTCTTTCACAGACAATGGATATTTCTATCCATTGCATATATGCTCCTTTATAGGGAATGTGATGGAACAAACCATTCCTTCACATGAGCTGTTCATTTCGTTAAACAGTCCTTGATTTTTTCAAATAGACTTTTGCTCACTTGTAAGTTATTTACATCTTCATTGCTTTCATTTGCAAAGCGTAATAATAACTCACGTTGAGTATCAGTCAATTTTTTAGGCGTTTGGACAGTTACTACAATATGTTGGTCCCCTCGTTGTTTAGGGTTACGCAAATATGGAATACCTTTGCCCTTTACGCGGAATGCCGTTCCCGTTTGAGTGCCTTCCGGAATCTTTAACTCTACTTTACCATCTAAGGTGTTAACTTGTATAGTCGCACCAAGAGCAGCTTGAGCAAAGCTAATATTCACACGGCTAATAACGTCATTGCCATTTCGCTCAAATTCCTTGTGAGGACGAACAAAGATATATACGTAAAGGTCACCCTTAGGGCCGCCCAAAATACCTGGTTCCCCTTCATTAGCTACACGCAAGCGAGAACCGCTATCTACGCCAGCAGGAATCTTGATAGAAATCTTGCGTTTAGCAAGCATTTCACCAGTACCACGGCATTTAGAACAAGGTTTTTCGATGCTTTTACCAGAACCATGACAACGGGAACAAGTGCGCACGGATTGCATACGACCAAATGGCGTATTTTGGATAACCGCTTCTTGACCAGAACCATGACAGTTTGGACAAGTATCGACACGAGAGCCTGGTTCACCACCAGTACCATGACAGTGATCACATTCTTCATGACGATGCACTTCGATTTCCATAGACTTACCAAAGGCTGCATCTTCAAAGGAAATATCGATGTCTTCACGCAAGTCATTACCTTTTTGAGGACCTTGTTGTTGACGACCACCGCCAAACATGCCACCAAAAATATCGCCAAAGATATCACCAAAGCCACCAGCTTGACCTCCAAAACCACCAAAGCCGCCTTGGAAACCTCCGGCCCCAGCGCCTCCTCCTTGTTTGAAGGCGTCGTGGCCGAATTGATCATATTGAGCTTTTTTAGTTTCGTCAGACAATACTTCGTAAGCTTCGTTCGCTTCTTTAAACTTTGCTTCTGCTTCCTTTGGATTGTCTTTATTTACGTCAGGATGGTATTGGCGAGCCTTTTTACGGAAGGCTTTTTTAATTTCATCTTGAGAGGCATTTTTGCTGACCCCTAGGATGTCATAATAATCTCGTGCCATTAGTTACCAACCCTTCTTATTTCTTTTCGTCATCCACTACAGTGTAATCAGCATCAACTACATTGTCATCAGCTTTTGCTTGTTGGCCTTGTTCAGCGCCACCAGCAGCTTGTTGTGCTTGTTGAGCAGCCGCATACATTTGTTCAGCTAATTTGTGCAATGGTTGTTCCAAAGCTTCGCTATCTTTCTTGATGTCTTCAATGTTGCCAGCTTCGATAGATTTTTTCAATTTATCTTTAGCTTCTTCAACTTCTTTCAATAAAGCAGCATCGCCTTGACCATCAAGTTCTTTTAATGCTTTTTCAGCTTGGTATACCAAGGAATCTGCATTGTTTTTAATATCTAACTCTTCTTTTCTAGCTTTATCTTCTGCTGCATGAGCTTCAGCTTCTTTAACCATGCGTTCGATTTCATCTTCTTTTAAGCCGCTAGAAGAAGTAATAGTAATTTTTTGTTCTTTTTGAGTACCCAAGTCTTTAGCTTTTACGTGTACGATACCATTAGCATCGATATCGAATGTTACTTCGATTTGAGGAATACCACGTGGAGCAGCTGGGATACCATCTAAGCTGAAACGACCCAAAGTTTTGTTATCTGCTGCAAATTCACGTTCACCTTGTAATACGTGGATATCTACAGATGGTTGATTATCTGCTGCAGTGGAGAATACTTGTGATTTAGATGTAGGAATTGTAGTGTTGCGATCGATAATACGTGTGAATACACCACCCATTGTTTCGATACCAAGGGATAATGGAGTTACGTCAAGCAACAATACGTCTTTAACTTCACCTACTAAAACACCACCTTGAATTGCTGCACCGATAGCAACACATTCATCAGGGTTAACGTTTTTAGTTGGCTCTTTGCCCAATACTTTTTTAATAGCCTCTTGTACAGCTGGGATACGGCTAGAACCACCAACTAACAATACTTTATCGATATCAGAAGCAGAAAGACCAGCGTCTTGCATAGCTTTACGAGTAGGCTCGATTGTAGCTTCTACCAAGTCAGCAGTCAATTCTTCGAATTTAGCACGAGTTAATGTTACATCTAAATGTTTAGGACCTGTAGCATCAGCTGTGATGAATGGCAAGTTGATGTTTGTGCTTGCTACGCCAGACAATTCGATTTTTGCTTTTTCAGCAGCTTCTTTTAAACGTTGATCAGCCAATTTATCATTGGACAAGTCGATACCAGATTCTTTTTTGAATTCTTCAATTAAGTAATTCATGATGCGTTGGTCGAAGTCGTCACCACCAAGGTGGTTATTACCAGATGTTGCTAATACTTCGAATACGCCATCGCCAAGTTCAAGAATGGATACGTCGAATGTACCACCACCAAGGTCAAATACAAGAACTTTACCATCTTCATCTTTATCTACACCATAAGCAAGAGCAGCTGCTGTAGGTTCATTGATAATACGAAGAACTTCAAGACCAGCAATTGCACCAGCATCTTTAGTAGCTTGACGTTGGGAGTCTGTGAAGTAAGCTGGAACTGTAATAACAGCTTGTTTTACAGGTTCACCCAAGTATGCTTCTGCATCAGCTTTGATTTTTTGAAGAATCATTGCAGAAATTTCTTGAGGAGTATACTCTTTACCTTCTACAGTTACTTTATGGTTTGTACCCATATGACGTTTAATAGAAATAATTGTGTTTTCTGGATTAGATACTGCTTGACGTTTAGCCAATTGACCAACTAAACGTTCGCCATTTTTTGCAAAACCAACAACGGAAGGAGTTGTACGTGCACCTTCTTGGTTAGTAATAACCGTAGGCTCGCCGCCTTCCATAACCGCAACACAAGAGTTTGTAGTACCTAAGTCAATACCAATTACCTTTGCCATAATATATACCTCCTAAAACTTTATAATCTATTCAACAACTTTAACCATTGCTGGACGAATACAACGTCCATCAACAGTGTAGCCAGTTTGTAATACTTCACATACCGTATCAGATTCAAATTCATCTGAAGGTACTCGCATGATCGCTTGATGGAAATTTGGATCAAATGGTTGACCTACTGCTTCAATAACAGCCAATCCATGTTTAGACAACATTGCCATCAAGTTTTGATGAATCATAATAAATCCATCGAGGAATAATTTTGCTTCCCCTTCTGCTGGACTTTGAACAGCCCGTTCAAAGTTATCCAATACAGGAAGAAGGTCTGTTAATACATCCCCTTTAACATATCCAGCAAGTTGCTCTTTTTCTTGGTTAGTACGACGCTTAAAGTTTTCAAAGTCCGCTTGTAAACGCTTATAGCGATTATCAAAGTCGGCTTTCAATTCTTCTAATACTTGAGCAGCATCAGCCACAACTTCTTCAGTTGCTTCTACAGTTGTTTCCTCTACATTTGTAGTATCTACTGTTTCATCAACTGTTTCTTGTTTAATGTCTTGTTCTTCAGCCATTATATGCCCTTTCTATTTTGTTCTTTTACCATAGTTTCCATTATATGTTTCATATGAGATAGCATACCGATAATTCGTCCGTATTCCATTCGTGTTGGTCCTAGAATAGCAAGAGTTCCTATAGGCTGATCTTGATTTGTAAAATCAGCTTGTACCACACTCATCGATTGAAGTGCTTCTGTTTCATTCTCTATACCAATCTTAACCTTAACTGGTGTTGGTGAATCATCTTTTAATAACTGTCCCAATTGATTTTGTTCTTCCACTAATGAAAGCAAGGGTTGTACCTTCTCAACAGACTTAAACTCTGGTTGATTTAACAACTCTGTGGTACCTACCGAATAGAACAACTTACGTTTATTAATAGCTCGTAATAATGTTTCCGAAAGGATTAATAAAATCCCCTGGGGCCCTTCCATATGAATCAATAAGTTTCCAAGTGCTTCAGCCGTTACATGACCAATACTTACATTCTGTAATGCATTGCTAAATTGCATCGCTAGACTTTGTAAAAGCTCTGGTGAAATACTTTCACCAAAGTACATCAACTCATTATCCAGTGCACCTGTTTCGGTGATAACTACCATAATGGCTTGATGACTATCTAGCGGTAATACATGAATGTATTTAATTAATGCTCTATCATGGGCTGGAGCTAGGAATAAACTCATACTATGGCTCACTTGTGAAAGCAGTTTCGCCATATTTAAGAAGAGCTCACTCGTCGATCCATTGGAATGTTTCCATAACATTTCAATTTTTTCAGCATCCTGTAATGGAACAGGTTGTTGACTCAACATGGAGTCAACATATAAGCGATAGCCCTTAGCTGAAGGAATACGTCCAGCCGATGTATGAGGTTGCTCTAAATAGCCTAATTCCTCTAAATCGGACATTTCGTTCCGCACTGTAGCAGGACTAATGCCAAGATTATAGTTCTTAGCAATCGTTCGAGACCCTACAGGTTCTGCGGATTTAACGTAGTCTTCAATTATGGCTCGCAAGATGCGCTGTTTTCTTTCATCCATAATGACACCTCTTGTTAGCACTCATAAACTTTGAGTGCTAATCGCATGTATAATATTATCACATTGGTAAAAATTGTCAAGCAAAAAAATGCCGAAAAAGTCAAATAATATCTATTTAGTCAAAAAGACAATTCCATTTTTCTGAATAATTGGTCAAAAAATCAAAGTATAACAATAAGAAAACACTTATACTATCTTACTTTATGTGATCTTCTAAATTTATCAATTAAATTGATTTATTCTAATTAATTTAGTAAACCTATAAAATAGTATAAGTGTTTTGATGTATTTGATTAAATTGTCGTTTGTAATGAAAAGTTTGGGACTATTCAATTATGATGTTCTATTACTAATACAAATCAATAATTATAGCTCAATACCTTCCAGTGGATTACCTAGTCTAGCTAATAATTTACCCATGCGCTCACGAGGTTCACCATGTTCAGCATACCAATCAACTAAAATATCAACAGCTTTTTTAGATTGTTCTACTGATAGATTTCTAGCTAAAATAGTGCCTGCTTCAGGTCTCATACCTGTATTCCCACCAACAGCTAACATAAAACCCTGAGATGTACCAATAAAGGCAATATCTTTTACCATTGCATCTGGGCAATTACGGCCACATCCACTGATACCAATTTTACATTTATGTGATGTTTTTCGTCCGTAATGTTTCCGCTCTACATAATCAGCCAATTCTTTGGTTTCCATTTGGCCGTTTTTACAATAGCCTTTACCTACGCAGGCAATTAAGGAGTTTACACCTCTGTGAACAACAGTAGTTACACCTTCAGGTAATTCAGAGATAAGTTGTTCCTTATCATCTTTTTCAATACCTGTAATTTGTAAGCCCGTTACTACATGGCGGAAAGATCCACCATATTTTTCAGCTAATTCTATGCATGCCTTCATTTGGTCTAAAGTAAATTCATTATGTGAACCGTGTAAAATAACCGATGTTTTCATCGTTCCTCCTCAAATCTAGCATGCTTATTCATCATCATCCTATTTATACTAACATATTAGATTTTGAGAAACTGTGAGAAATTACTCTCCAATAAATTGACTAAACACATAGTTACCATGCTTAGCCCCTTCAGAACTTAAATGATAACTACCATTTTGATACTCTAATAAGCCTTTAATAACTAAATCTTCTAATATATTGCCAAATAAATTGTGAACAGATACGCCAAAACTTTCCTCAAATTTATGTTCATCAAGGCCCCACTTAGTGCGAAGCGCTAAGAAGCAAAAGTCCTCTCGGGCTCGCTCTACAGTAATAGTCTCCGTATCGATAGTAGGCATAGTATATCGATCAACCGCTTGTATATAAGGCATTACATTACGATTGTTGCTACGGCGAATACCATCATAGAAGGAATGAGCACCAGCGCCAAAGCCTAAATAGTCTACATAGTGCCAATATTTTAAGTTATGACGACTATAAGAACTAGCTTTAGCAAAATTAGAGATTTCGTATCGTTCAAAACCTAGATTTTTCAATCCTTCCATCATTGTGTCATACATCGATTCATCAATGCTTTCACTAGGAATAGAAATAAGATTCTTTTGAACTAAATGATATAAATATGTTCCTACCTCAACTTGTAAGCCATACGTAGAAATATGATTAATTGGTAATTCTTTCAGAATAGTTAAATTACGTTGAATATCCTCTAAGGTTTGTCGTGGCAAACCATAAATCAAATCGATATTGATATCTGTAAAGCCAGCCTCTTTGGCATCATATACAGCCTGTTTAGCCTTTTCCCCATTATGACTGCGATGCAGCATGGTAAGAGCTTTATCATCAAAGGTTTGAACACCAAAACTAATGCGATTAAAACCTAATTTAACTAACTTAGTTAGATACTGTAGATCTACTTCACCAGGATTAGACTCAATAGTCATATGACAATCGTCAGTAATAGTAAAAGTACTTTTAATTTTATCTACAATCATTTGTAACTGTTGAATTGATAATTCAGTTGGTGTACCACCACCAAAATAAATAGTGTCAATAGGTTTAGATTTAGACTCGGGGTGTTCAGATACCCACAAATCCATTTCTTGTACTAATGCATAGACATAGGTTTCGTAATAATCTTGTAAATTTTGATAAGCTGGAAAATCACAATACATACATTTCTGTTTACAAAAAGGGATATGGACATACAAGCCCATATCCCCAAGTGTAGACAGATTCAAAGTATTAGAATCTGTTTTCATTATATTAGTCCTCAACCTTGAGAATAGCCATGAATGCTTCTTGTGGAATCTCTACAGAGCCCACAGCCTTCATACGTTTCTTACCAGCTTTTTGTTTTTCTAGCAATTTACGTTTACGAGAAATATCACCGCCGTAACATTTTGCCAAAACGTCTTTACGCCACGCTTTTACAGTTTCACGAGCCACAATTTTTGTGCCCACTGCTGCTTGAATAGGAATTTCAAACATTTGACGAGGAATGAGTTCTTTTAATTTTTCTGCTAATGCACGACCACGTGTAGCAGCGCGATCCTTATGTACGATAATGGACAACGCATCTACTGGCTCACCATTTAAAAGAATATCCATCTTAACCATTGGAGATTGTTTATAGCCAATCAATTCATAGTCAAGAGAAGCATAACCTTTTGTAGCGGATTTCAATTTATCAAAGTAATCGTAAATAATTTCACTCAATGGTAAGTGATATACAACGGATACTCGAGTTTCATCTAAGTATTCCATAGATTGGTATTCACCGCGTTTATCTTGAGATAATTCCATAATAGTACCTACGAAATCTTTTGGTACGATTGTAGTTGCTTTTACATAAGGCTCTTCAATGTAGTCGATTTCAGTTGGAGGTGGCAATTTAGCAGGATTATCTACTTCTAGCATTTCTCCATTTGTTTTATATACCTTGTAGTTTACAGATGGAGCGGTCGTAATGAGCGTTAAATTATATTCTCGCTCTAACCGTTCTTGAATAACGTCCATATGTAACAAACCGAGGAAGCCACAACGGAAACCAAAACCTAACGCCAAGGATGTTTCAGCTTCATATTCCAAGGCAGCATCATTAAGCTGTAACTTTTCTAATGCATCACGAAGGTTTTCGTAGTCTTTAGACTCTGTCGGATAGAGACCACAATATACCATAGATACAGCCTTGCGATAACCTGGCAATGGTTCTGGTGCAGGATTATTAGCTAATGTTACCGTATCACCTACGTGACAATCTTTTACATTTTTAATACTAGCTGCAATACAACCTACCGATCCACAAGGTAATTCTTGTACTGGTACGAGATTTGGTGTAAAGATTGCAAGCTCAGTAACATCAAAATCTTTTTTATCATGCATCATACGAATTGTATCTTTTGCCTTGATAGTGCCTTCTTTTACCCGTACATACGCAATAGCACCTTTATAGGAATCAAAGCGGCTATCAAAAATCAAAGCTCTCGTAGGTTGATCGGATTTATCTGGTGGCGCAGGCACTTTATTTACAATAGCTTCCAAAATATCAGGAATACCGATACCTGATTTAGCAGAACATAACACTGCTTCTGATGCATCTAAACCAATGATATCTTCAATTTCATGTTTAACTCGATCAGGATCTGCAGAAGGCAAATCAATTTTGTTAATAACAGGAATGATTTCAAGATCATGTTCTAAAGCGAGATACACATTTGCCAACGTTTGTGCTTCTACACCTTGTGCGGCATCTACTACAAGTAATGCACCTTCACAAGCTGCAAGAGAGCGAGATACTTCATAGCTGAAATCCACATGGCCCGGAGTATCGATGAGATTCAAGATATACTCTTCACCGTCTTGTGCTTTATACAAAATACGAACAGATTGCGCTTTAATGGTAATACCCCGTTCTCGTTCTAAATCCATAGAATCCAAAACTTGAGCTTCCATTTCGCGCTTTTGTAATGTGCCAGTATATTCAATTAATCTATCGGCAATGGTAGATTTACCATGGTCAATATGAGCTATAATACAGAAGTTTCGAATCTTTTTCGTTGACATACTATGTAAACAAGTTCAAAGAACTTGTATTCTCCTTTCTAACATACGCGATCGATAACAGCACCTCCTAATAATTGAGTGCCATTATAAAAGGCTACGGACTGACCTGGTGTAATAGCCCGTTGTGGTTCTTCAAAGATAACCTCCATCGTATCATCATCCAAGATACGAGCAGTACAAGGAGAAGGATTTGCAGCATAGCGAATCTTACCTTCCGCCTTCAATTCTTTATGAATTGTGTCATCTAAGAAATTATAAAACTTACAAATCATACGATTTGTAAAAAGTCGTTCATTAGGACCTACGATGACCTCATTGCGCTCACCATTAAAACCAATAACGTATAATGGGTGCTTATATGCAATACCAAGACCTTTACGTTGACCAATGGTGTAGTTAAATAAGCCATTGTGCTTACCTAATACCTCACCATCTTCGGTAACAATATTACCAGTCTTTGGTTTTCCCTTCATTTCTTCTACTACCAGCTTTTGATAGTTACCATGAGGCAAGAAACAAATATCAACGCTATCTGGTTTCTTAGCTACTGGTAAATCATATTCAGCAGCTAGTTTACGTGTTTCAGTCTTACATTGACCACCTAGTGGAAACATGAGGTGACTTAATATGCGTTGGTTCATATTGTACATAACATAGCTTTGATCTTTTGTAGGATCAACACCTTTATGTAACTCATACAAACCTGTTTCTTCATTATAATTAACTTGTGCATAATGACCTGTCACCATATGGGTGGCACCGAGTTCAAGAGCGCGGTTAAGCATCAAATCAAATTTGATGTTCTTGTTACAAAATACACAAGGATTTGGCGTACGACCATAGGCATATTCTTTTACGAAGTAATCTACTACGTTTTCGTAGAACACATCGCGAGCATCAATAACATGATGCTCTATACCAAGAAAATCACACATTTTCTTAGCATCTGTTACAGCGAGAGGAACCTCATCATAAGGCGTACCACTCACCCACAACCATAGGGTAATACCAAATACTTTATAGCCTTGTTTTAGTAGCATTGCAGCAGTTAAAGAACTGTCTACGCCGCCACTCATAGCTACAGCGATAACTTTTTCCATACTTTCTCCTTTTAATGATCTCTTGATCATAAAACTAATCAGGGTGAAAGCCTGACGTGTAAAAACACTAGTTCGGTGTAAAAGTCCGAGTAGTATTGCTATAAAATTATAGCAACTTATATTATAGCCTAGAATTAGGTACATTGAAAAGATTTGAAATAAAAAGAATCCCTTTCTTATAACAAAAGGGATTCAAATCATTATCTATGTTTTAAAAGCTCTTCAGCAGCTCCTAGAATACCGAGCATAGAATGCTCAAATACTAAGCCACCTTGCATAAAAATCGTATACGGAGGACGAACAGGACCATCTGCACTTAATTCAATAGATGAACCCTGTACAAAAGTACCACCGGCCATGATAATTTTATCCTCGTACCCAGGCATATCGCCAGGGATTGGATGTACGTGAGCATCTACAGGAGAATATGCTTGCATACCTACGCAGAAGTGCTCCATTTCTTCCCCATTTTTTAGATTTATAGCTTGGATTAAATCGTAGCGATCAGCATTTACCTTAGGGAATACATCATATCCTAACAATTCACCTACTGCAGCCGTATATACAGCACCTTTAAGAGCTTGTAATACTACGTGAGGAGCCATAAATAAACCTTGGAAGAATAATCGGTAACCAGGTGCATAAGAGCCCATATGATCACCAAGTCCTGGCGCAGTCAAGTGATACGCTGCATCCTCTACTAAGTCTTCACGACCTACGATATAGCCACCTGTTGGCGCTAAGCCGCCCCCTGCATTCTTAATGAGAGAGCCAGCCATAATATCGGCACCTGCTTCTAATGGCTCCTGAAGCTCTGTAAACTCACCATAACAATTATCTACAAAACAAATCGTATTAGGGTTTTTAGCTTTTACAGCATCTACAATAATTTTAATGTCCGCAATAGATAATGGTTCACGCGTACTATAACCACGAGAGCGTTGAATCACTACTACTCGCGTATTATTATTAACAGCATTAGCGATGGCTTCTATATCATAAGTATTATCTTTCAAAGGTACCTCAGTATAGGTAAACCCCTTTTCCACTAGAGATCCACGCACTTCACGAGAGGCACCGATAACAGATTGCATCGTATCGTAAGGAGCCCCAACAGCATAGATAAATTCAGTCCCTTTTGAACCATTGCCCATTAAAGAAATCAAAGTTGTTGCTAGTGCATGAGTTCCGGAAACAAAATGAGGACGAACGATGGCTTTTTCACCTTTAAATACATAGGCGAATACTTCGTCTAGCTTTTCACGTCCCACATCGTTATAACCATAGCCAGTAGTACCAGTAAAATGATAATCAGATACTTGGCACTCTTTAAATGCTTCTAATACCTTTTTTGTATTTGCCAATGCAATAGGTTCAAACTTTTTAAATTCAGGTTCAGCCATTTCAAGGGCTTTACTACGTATTTCTTCTAATGTCATGCTAATCCTTCTCTACGAATTAATTCCATAGCTTTATTAAATATAAAATCTTTAGATGTATTATTATCAATATGAATCCATTCAATATATGGCATGCGTTTATACCAAGTGATTTGGCGTTTCCCAAAATGACGAGTGTTTTTCTTGATCAAATCTCTACATTCATCAAGGTTAATACTGCCATTTATATAGTCTACAACCTCTTTATAACCAATCCCCTTAAAGGCTTGGCAATCAGAATTTACACCGGACTTAAGGAGTTGCTCAACTTCTTCAATTAAACCTGCTTCAAACATCATATCAACGCGTAAATTAATGCGTTCATATAACTTATCACGATCTCTTATAAGACCAATTACAGGTCCTTTATAGGATACACCATCTTTTGTTTGATTACGTAACGAATCTACATCACCATGATGTAATATCTCAATAGCTCGATATAAACGATGTTTATCACTATATTGAATTTCTATATTATGCTTTGTGCCTAAGGTGAAAGCATATTCTCGTAAACCATCTATACCTTTAGCATTAAATAGCTCATCTAATTCTAACCGTAAACTTTCATCAGGCTTAACGTCATTAAAGTTATAGTTCTCTAATAATGATTGAACATATAACCCTGTACCACCAGACAGAATGGGTAGAATATTTCTATCTTTTAATCTACCAATTATCTCTTTAGCTTGATGTTGGAAAATAGATACTGAATATGAATCATTTGGTTCTAATATATCGATAAGATGATGTTTCACTCGGTTAAGTTCATCCACCGATGGTTTAGCGGTACCAATATTGAGTTGTTTATATACTTGGTATGCATCACCAGAAATCACCTCAGCATGTAGATGTTCTGCTAAGTCCAAGGTAAGATCTGTTTTGCCTACCGCCGTTGGTCCAACAATGGTAATTAAGGGATTCACATTAACTCCTTCATATATACACCATAGCCTATACGACTATATTTTCCGCCCACCCATTGATGGGGTGGATAGTTTTGAAAGACCGAACTAAATGGTCGTTCTTTAATAATAACACCATAAGTGGCAACACGCATAGCCTGTGCCATGATTTTATCATCTATACGACTTTCCACGGTATGTCCCCGAAGAGGTTTAAATTGAGGACTTTCCTCTACAGGAACTTCAAACATAGGATCAAAATAAATAATATCAATACTATTGTCAGGTAGGTTTGGTAAATAGTGTTCAAAGGTATCATGATGTACCTTAATACGTCGCAATGCCTCCGTTACACTATCCTCATTATGAATATAATGAGCTAAACCATGACTAGTGGCAAGCCATATAGGTAAAGAACCTTCTAGGCCTGTGATTTGAGCTTGTGGGTAACCATAACTCACCACAATACTGTCACTACCAAGGCCAATTGTACAGTCTAAAAAAGAAAATCTATCTCTAGTAGATAATCCTTTTGTATCTAATATGACTTGTACCGCATTAATGAGATGATCACCTTCACCGCGTTGTAAACGTAATATACGTAATTGAGCCATCGACAAATGAAAGGTATGTTGTTGATTTTCCGGGAAATGAATCGTTAATCCAGAACCAGCCAGAACCGCAATATAATCGCACTGATACTGAGCAAATAAGGCTGGTATCGATGTTTTACCTCGTTTTATATAGGTCATATGCATAGAGGAAGCCAATACCTTGGCTTCCTCTTGAATGGCCTCATTAGATTTTTGAGCTGTTGTTAAAATATTCATGTTAAGACCGTAAGAATAACTTGCCTAATTCATCAGGGGTAAATTTTATAATCGTTGGACGACCATGTGGACATACGTACGGTTTTTCAGTACTAAATAAATCCTCAATTAAGGTAGTCATTTGATACATATTTAAATTATGACCTGCCTTGATAGCCCCTCTACAAGATGCATACGCTAGCATTTCATGACGCAACTGAGCCTTAGTAGGCTGTTGATGTTCATGCAAGTAAGAAAATACATAATGAAGAATTTCAAAAGCCTTTGACTCAACTAAATCTACAGGAGCTCCTACTAATTTGATTTTCGTAGGACCACCTAACTCTACATCAAAGCCAAGATCAAGTAAGGTTTCTCGTTCTTCCTCTACCAGATTCATCTCATCCTCAGTAGCCTCACTATATTGAGGTATCAGAATAGATTGCATTGGAATGGATTCAGAGGATTTACATAGCTTATCATAACGCACGCGTTCATGTGCCGCATGTTGATCTATAATATAGAGATCATTACCCTTTTTAGCCAAAATATAACAAGACGCAACTTGGCCCATAGGTAGGAAGCCAGAGATTTGTATAGTACGTTCCTCACTATCTTGTTCACGTATATCTTGAGATAAAGATTTAAAACGTTCTATATCCTCTTTAGTATAACTAGTGTATTCCTTAGGAACAGCATCAAAACTTTCATCTATAAAGGATGATTGTTCATAAGTAGCCTTTGGTGCAGGTGGCGTATATCCCTTAGCTTTCAGGTTCTCCACAAACTGTGTAGTTTCGCCACGCATAACTTCGTACCCTTTTGTACGGCGACCACCAAATACCTTATCATAATCTACGGCTGTAGCTATATGCTCAGCAGACTGCATCTCATCTTGTACAACAGAAGGTGCTCTATAGGAATCATACGTACTATGGCCATGACACATATTAGTATTGTTATCACCTTGGTTAATAGACGTATTATGTGTATTACTACTATTATTAGACAATTCTTCGCCCATACCAATATAGGCAGAAGACTCCCGTTCATATCGCTCATGAAGTGGATTATTTAGAGCATTTAAAATACCGTGATAAACGGCTTTAAATATGATCTTATCATCAGAGAATTTTACTTCACTCTTACGAGGATGCACGTTAATATCGACCATTCCTGCAGGCACTGTAATATTTAGAACTACTAAAGGATGACCATTTTTAGGCAATAGTGCATGGTATGCATTATCAATAGCCTTCATGATGGTTTTATCAGAAATTACACGGTTATTAACGATAATAGTTTGCCAAATTCTAGTACTTTTAAGAAGGGTAGGTTTACTCACTACACCATCAATATAAATAGAGTCACTTTCATAAGCAACAGTAAAAATATCATCCTTTGTTTTATAACCATATAGTGCAGCTACAGTATCTCCAATATTGCCATTTCCAGGCGTGATAATAGCAACCCGATCATCTACGATGAGTTTAAAAGAAATATGTGGATTGCTAAGAGCAAGTTTTCCTACAATATCTTGAATTTTTGAAGCTTCTGTACGCTCAGATTTCAAGAATTTGCGACGGGCTGGCGTATTGTAGAACAAATCTCTTATTTCAATAGTCGTACCAGGTGCAGCACCATAAGGAATGCAATCGGTAAAAGTACCGCCGTCAACAGTAATACGAGTTCCTAAATCAGAGTCTGCTTTTCGTGTAGTCAAAGAGAAATGTGATACAGACGCAATACTAGCCAATGCCTCACCACGGAATCCTAGAGAAGCAATATCAAATAAATCCTCTACCTGTTGTATTTTAGAGGTAGCATGACGCAAAATTGCGAGGCGTGCATCTTCCTCTGTCATACCGATACCATTATCAGTAATCCGCATATAAGCTACACCGCCATCGCCGATTTCAACCTCAATATTAGTGGCGGACGCATCAATGGAGTTTTCAATGAGCTCTTTAATAACTGATGCGGGACGTTCCACAACTTCACCAGCAGCTATTTTATTGATTGTGGTTTCATCCAATACATGAATGGTTGCCATTATTTCCCGCCTCCTTTACGAGCCTCCTCTTGTAGTTCATATAATTTATTTAATGCTTCAATCGGTGTCATACTCATTACATCTACTTCTAGCAGACTATCGACTACTGAGTGAGTAAATAAGTTACCTAGTGAAGAATCACTCACTTGTTTAGTAACTGGCTTCACTACATTATTAGGTTGAGCTCCCATAACACGATTATTTAAATCACTAGTATCATGACTTTGGTCTTCCAAAGATTCCAAAATTACTTCTGCCCGTTTTAATACAGAGTTCGGTAAGCCTGCCAATCTAGCAACATGAATACCATAGCTACGGTCTGCACCACCTCTGATGATGCGGCGCAAGAATGCAACATCCTTACCTTTTTCTTTTACAGCTACAGTGTAATTCTTTAATTTACTATAGCTTTCTTCTAAACAAATTAGCTCATGGTAATGGGTAGCAAATAATGTCTTGCCGTGAATATGCTTACAAATATGCTCAACTACGGCTTGGGCAATACTTAAACCATCAAATGTACTAGTGCCACGACCAATTTCATCTAAGATGATTAAGCTGTTATGTGTAGCATTCTCTAAAATATAGGCTACCTCTTTCATTTCTACCATGAACGTACTTTGACCAGTAGAAATATCATCGCTAGCACCTACACGTGTAAAAATACGATCTACTGGAGAAATAGATGCTTCACGGGCAGGAATAAAGGAACCAATTTGAGCCATAATCATCAAAATAGCAGCTTGACGCATATATGTTGATTTGCCGGCCATATTAGGACCTGTAATGAGCAAGAATTCCTCATCATCATGATTTAGAACTATATCATTTGGTACAAAAACTTCACGCTTCAAGAATTTTTCAATAACAGGATGACGACCATCTCGAATATTGATTTGACCATTCATTACGATGGTAGGGCAAATATAGTTTTCTTCATAACCTACTAAAGCAAGTGAACATAATACATCAAGGTCCGCAAGGGCACGAGCTGTTTCTTGCACCTCTTTAATGACGAGTTTAATATCATTTCGCAACTGTTGATATAACTCATGCTCTAAGGCGATGATTTTATCCTTAGCACTGAGAATTTTAATTTCAAATTCTTTTAATTCAGGCGTAATGTATCGCTCTGCGTTAGCTAGCGTTTGTTTACGAATGAAATAATCTGGCACTTGTTCAGATTTACTATGAGATACTTCAAAGTAATATCCAAAAACCTTATTATAACCAGTTTTAATTTTGGATAAGCCTGTTGCTTCTTTAATATCAGCTTCCATCTTAGCCAGCCATTGCTCACTATTAGTAGCTAAAGAACGAAGTTCATCTAAATCTGGATTAAAACCATCTTTGATGACGCGCCCCTCTTTTAATGTTAATGCTGGTTGGTCAGCAATAGCACGACATAATAAATCGTAAATATCTTTATGATCTTGGATGCGATCATTAATAGCTGTTAATGCTAAACTTGAGCATGTACCTAATACATCTTTAATATCCGGTAATACCGCCAGCGATTCACGTAGTGCCGTTAAGTCCCTAGGCGATACAGAGCCTGTTTCTACACGACCTACGATACGTTCAAAGTCATATATACAATCTAATAAACTGCGCATATGAGAGCGTTCCGCACCACGTGTAATAAGTTCTGCCACGGCTGCTTGACGGCGTTGAATTTGATTGACGTCAGTCAGCGGACTTTCAAGCCATTGTTTTAGTAGGCGCGCTCCCATAGGTGTCAATGTACGGTCTAGCACATCTAGTAATGTCCCTTTTTGTCCACCATCACGTAGATTATGGGTAATTTCTAAATGTCGTAAGGACGATGTATCTAAGATTAGACGATTACCTACACTCAATTGATGTACATAGTTAATATGAGAAATTTCAGACTTAATAATGTCTTCTAAATATAGAAGCATATAGCCTAATGCTTCCCATACATCTTCTTCCATAAGGCCTAGATCACCAAAGTGATTCACAGCCTTCTCAGCTACCTCACGCTGTGTGTAGTACGTAGTAAATGGTGATATTACAATATTACTAAATTGATTTTCAATGAAGTCCTTAATATCTTGCGGTAAAGTTGTCCCTTCAGGCAATATGATTTCACTTGGTCTATACATGCTAAGTGCATCATACATATCACTCCGTTTTTCAGAGTTAGTGATGCGGTGCCAAATAACCTCTCCTGTAGATACATCAGAAAACACGAGTACCCAAGCGTCTTTTACCATATAAAATAATGATAAAAAGTTATTAGACCTTGCATCATTACCATTTTCTGTCATTACCGTTCCCGGTGTAATAACCTTTACAACATCGCGTTTAACGATACCCTTAACAGCTTTAGGATCTTCTAATTGCTCGCAAATAGCAACCTTGTAGCCCTTTTTAACAAGCGTTTCAATATAACTTTCAGCAGCATGAAAAGGAACGCCACACATCGGTGTGCGTTCCTCATCTCCTGTAGGGCGTCCTGTTAAGGTAATATTTAGTTCACGAGATGCAACTAAAGCATCATCATTAAATAATTCATAAAAGTCACCTAAACGAAAGAACAGTAATTCATCTGGATATCTAGATTTTATATCTAAATACTGCTCCATCATAGGTGTTTGCTTTTTTGCCATACTTACCCCTTTTGTATTGTACCGTAGCAAACCCAAGTTTGTGCTTTATCAATATAGGCTGGTACTGTTTCACCAATTGATAAGGAATCGTCTTTCGGGAATAACACCATTTTATTCCCCGAAGTACGACCAAACCACATATCTTCATCGCGAGGACTTGGCCCCTCAACAATAATATCAAACACTTGTCCTTCCATAGGTTTGTTCAATTCATAAGAGATTTCGTTTTGTACATCCATCAATGTTTGCAATCGTACACGCTTAACCTCTTCAGGAATTTGATCATCCATAGTCGCAGCTGGCGTACCAGAACGCTTGGAGTAGATGAAAGTATACGCCATATCATAACGTACGTCTTTCAATAATTGTAATGTAGCTTGGAAATCTTCCTCTGTTTCCCCTGGAAAGCCTACAATAATATCTGTAGTAACCACTACATCCTTAATTTTCTCACGACAGTAAGAGAGTAATTCTTTATAATGCTCCACTGTATAGTGTCGATTCATCTTTTTAAGAATACGATCTGATCCAGATTGAATCGGTAAATGTAAATGTGTAACAACGTTAGAAGAACGACCAAGAGCATCAATCATAGATTTAGTCATATCTTGAGGATGACTCGTCATATAACGAATTCGTTCTATCCCAGGAATACTATCCAAAGCATCTATGAGTGTCCCAAAATCAGTACCATCTTTAAAGTCTAAGCCATAAGAGTTAACATTTTGGCCTAATAAGGTAATTTCTTTAAACCCTTTTGCCCCTAGTTCGGTTACCTCTTTTACGATGGCCTCTACAGGACGGCTGATTTCTCTACCACGAACGTGAGGAACGATGCAGTACGTACAGAACTTATTGCATCCATTCATAATAGGTACCCATGCATAAAAGGTACCATTAGGTTTTGCTTCCAATTCAGGTAACACGGAATTATCCATGTCTACATTGATTTGGTGTGTATGACCTCGTTGTACCTCTTCAATCATTTCATTAATATGTTGAATATTATGAGTACCTAAAACAATATCAATATGTGGAGCACGCTTAAACATTTCTGCTTGATTCTTCTGTGCCATGCATCCTGTAACAGCAAGAATCAAGTTTTTATTTTTTCTCTTCAGTCTCATTAGCTCACCTATGCGGCCATAGACTTTTGTTTCTGCATTCTCACGCACTGCACAAGTATTTAATAAAATTAAATCCGCAGTTTCCACATCCTCTGTTGGTGTATACCCAACTGATTCTAGCTGATGCGATAAGCGCTCAGAATCGGCAGTATTCATTTGACAACCATAGGTGTAAATATAATAAGACTTCATTCTAACTCCTACACTTTAACAATCTTACGTTTAGTTTCAATAATATTTTTAACTTTAATCGACATGCGTTCAATGGACATGCCTGTAATGTATTCAATTTCATTACGTACAGATTTTTGCACTTGCTGCATCAATGTTTTTACAGGATAACCATGTTCAATGACAACAGCCATATCTACAATGAGACCATTTTGACCTTTATCACCTTTTTTAAAGGAAATAACACTAGATTCATCAACACCAGCTACTTTTTTAAGACCATTACGGATTAATTTGATGATTACATCATCATCAAAGGTAAGACGTCCATAATAACTGAAAGCAGGACGTACTACAGAACGTTCAAATCCTTCAGAACCAATTTGTCCCAATGTATCTTGATCTTGTTTTTTCAAGGTACGACGACGCCACATTGTTTTAATAGGGTCAATCAAATAACCTCTAAAATGAGGCTTTAACTCCATAGTTGGGACAGGAATAATATGCTTCCCTTCTTTTAGACGAGCATGTTGTGCCTTTTCAATTTCCTTAGGAGTAGCAACATCCTCAATACGAATATATCGATCTGGATTTTGTAGGCCCAATGCTTTTGTAATCTTCTTAACCATGTTATCGGATGTACCAATAATCATAAGTTTATTTGGGTTAATTTTCTCAAGTTGTTCTCGTACTGATTTAACTTGTTCTTCATCTTGGAAAATAGCACGGCGAACAGCTTTTAAGCGACTAGACTCTTTTTTAGCAGAAAAACCAGCAACAATTTTATTATCATGAATCAAAATACCGTCATCGATGATACATTCAATTTTATTTTCGTGAGCAAGTACGAGCGCACGATGACTTTTACCAGTGCCACTACTACCAACAAATGCAATGACTTCCATAGTCTACCTCATGATTTATAACAAACTAATAAATTCTGATACATCATTACCAGCTACTAAGTAATCACCAAAATTATCTGGTTCCTTTCCTGGAATTCCATGATAATCAGAACCACCAGTAATAAATAATTTATGTTCTTTAGCTAATGCTTTATATCGCTCCACATCTATATCATTATGTTTGGAATGATATACCTCCATACCATCAAAATCAAAATCTAACAGTTCTACGACATATTCATCACTAGATACTAATTTGGGATGTGCCATAACGGCAAAGCCACCGGCTTTATGAATGATATCAATAATACGTTGAACCTCAATTTTTACTTTAGGAACATAGCAAGGACTGTCTTTACGAAGAATCCCTCTAAAGACTTCATTAACATCCTTAGCATATCCACCATCGATTAAAAGTTTACCAATATGTGGACGTCCATAAGCTTTAGTATCAGGAAATTGTTTGATTAAATCTTCTTTTGTAATATGATAACCTTCCATATTACAGCGTCTTATAATTTCATCGATACGTTCTTCTCGTTTTCTTTTAAAGAACGTAATAAAATCATTTAACTCTTTATTATTTTCATCAAAACAATATCCTAAAATGTGGATAGACTTATCTTTATAATCAGCACTAAATTCACAGCCGTTTATAATTTTAATCGTTTCATTAGGATCTAATTCTTGTTGAGCTGTACGCAATGCTTTAATTCCATCAATTTCATCATGATCAGTTAAAGCCATCATAGATACATTGCAATCTAAGGCATGACGCAATAATTCCTTTGGAGTTTCAATACCATCGGAATAAACGGAATGCATATGAAAATCTACAAGCATATAGTACCTCCCATTACAAATATCCTATCCTTTAATTATGACTGATTTAGTCTATTAATTCAAGTTTAGAAAGAAAAATTGCGACCCTAATGAGCATTCACTAGAATCGCAATTTTATTATAAGTTTTGAAGTAATTCTGTTACTTTTGTAGCTACAGAATCAATAGCACATGGAAGCGCTTCTCCAGTCTTACGAATTTGAATTTCTACTTCATTATTTTCAAGTGTATTTTTACTTACTGTAATGCGAAGAGGATAGCCAATCAAATCAGCATCCTTAAACTTAACGCCAGCACGATCTTTACGGTCATCCAGCAATACATCTACACCAGCCTCTTGTAATGCAGTGTAAATAGTTTGACTTGTAGACATCAAAGCTTCATCTTTTGCATTAATCGGTACGATAACGGCTTCAAATGGAGCAATAGAACGTGGCCAAATAATACCATTTTCATCATGATATTGCTCAATAGCAGCAGCTAATGTACGAGATACACCGATACCATAGCACCCCATAATCATTGGATTAGGACGACCATTTTGATCTAAGAATGTAGCTTGTAATGCTTCAGAATATTTAGTACCCAATTTAAATACTTGACCTACTTCAATACCTTTAGCATGTTCTAAAGAGCCACCACATTTAGGACACACATCATCCTTCGTAATCAAGCGTATAGGAGCAACAATAATATCGTCTACATTAAAATCGCGTTTAGGATTAATGTTTACGTAGTGAGCATCTTTTTTATTAGCCCCACCACAAACATTATATGTTTCCATAACAGATTCATCCACAACAATGGCAAACTCTTCTGTTTGTTGTAAGCCTACAGGACTGATAAAGCCAGCTGTTAAACCTACTTTTTCCAATTCTTCTGGTGTAGCCATTTCAGGCTCTACAGAACCAAGTACGGCATGTTGTACAGCTACTTCATTTACTTCATGATCGCCACGAACGATGGCTAATACTACTTTACCATCAATAGAGAACACTACAGCTTTAATAGTTTTATGTAGTGGTAAATTTAACATATCCGCAACTGCTTCAATAGTACTAGCATTTGGAGTGTCTACAACGGATAACTCTTGAAGAGCTTCTTCTTCTTGCTTCATGATACCAGGCTTACCGATTTCGATATTAGCAGCATAATCACATTTAGTGCAATATACGATATCTGCTTCACCTGCTTCAGCAATAGCCATAAACTCATGAGTACCGCTACCACCGATAGCACCACTATCAGCCTCAACGGGACGGAATGTAAGACCACAGCGATTAAAGATACGTGTATAAGCATCATACATAGATTTGTAGGATTCTTCTAAGCCTGCTTCATCTACATCGAAGGAGTAAGCATCTTTCATGATAAACTCGCGACTACGCATCAAACCATAACGAGGGCGACGTTCATCACGGAATTTACTTTGAATTTGATATAAATTTACCGGCAATTGACGGTAAGAATTAATTTCGTTTTTTACGAGGGTCGTAATCATTTCTTCATGAGTAGGTCCTAGGCAGAACTCATTATCATGACGATCATTAATACGCATCATTTCTGCGCCATATGCATTCCAACGGCCAGACTCTTTCCAAATTTCTGCAGGCTGTAAGATAGGCATCATAATTTCTTGAGCACTAGCACGATCCATTTCTTCACGTACGATAGCTTCAATTTTTTTAATACTTCTCCAACCTAATGGTAAAAAGCTATATAAACCATTTGCTGTTTTACGCATAAAACCAGCACGAAGCATGAGCTGTTGGCTTACTACATCAGCGTCAGATGGAACCTCACGCAATGTAGGTGCATATAATTTAGTGGCTAACATAAAGACTCCTCATCTAAACTTTCTAAATATTGATCAATTTCTCTAAATAATGTATCTACTAATTCGGCTTCTGGCACAGTCTTAATAACTTCCCCTTTACGGAATACGATACCTTGACCATCGCCACCTGCGATACCAAAGTCAGCTTCGCGAGCTTCCCCTGGTCCATTTACAACACAGCCCATTACGGCAACCTTAATTGGAGCTTTAATAGATGCTAATCGTTCTTCAACAATGCCAGCCATATCAAATAAATTGACTTGACAACGACCACAGGTAGGACAAGATATCATAGTGGCACCAAAGTTTCGTAAGCCTAAGCTACTTAAAATACTACGACCTACTTCGATTTCATGAATTGGATCTCCTGTTAAGGATACCCGCAATGTATCGCCAATGCCATCAAGAAGTAAAGCACCAATACCCATAGCAGATTTAATAGTACCTTGTTTAATAGTACCTGCTTCGGTAACACCTAAATGCAATGGATAAGGAATTTTATCGGATAATTTACGATAAGCTTCAACCATTAAAGGTACCTCTGTAGCTTTAATGGATAATTTCATTTGACAGTAGTCTAACTTCTCTAGAATTCTTACGTGTTCTAAAGCGGTTTCAACCATTCCGTCTGCTGTAGGATGACCTCCATGAGCGTCGAGAATATGCTTTGGTAAGGAACCTGCATTAACACCGATACGAATTGGGATTTGTTTAGGTTTAGCCTTTTCAATAACGGCTAACACCTTATCTTCGCCCCCAATATTACCAGGATTAATGCGCAAGCCATCTACATTATTTTCAATAGCCTCTAAAGCTAATCTATAATCAAAATGTATATCCGCAATCATCGGAATAGAAATGCCAGCTCTAACGGCTTTTAAGGCCTTTGCAGACTCCATTGTAGGAACAGCAACGCGAACTAGTTCACAACCTGCCTCTGCTAAACGGTTAATTTCTGAAATCGCCTTTTCCGTATGTACCGGATCTGTTGTAATCATAGATTGAACACTTACCGGTGCATAATCACCAATTTTAACTGTACCTACATAGATACCATTTGTTGGTTTACGTACAATCATTGTTATCTCCCATCTGTCTTATAGTAATCGGAAAATATCCTGAGTCGTTACATATAAGAACAATGCTACCATTAAGGCAACACCAACCATTTGAATATACATGAGAGCTTTAGCAGGTAGTCTACGGCCTGTTATAGCTTCAGCTAAAATAATAATCAAATGACCACCATCTAATACAGGTAATGGCAACAGATTAATAACCCCTAAATTAATACTAAGGAATGCAGCAAAGCTTAATAATGGTGCAAAGCCAGATTGAGCAATGGTGCCAGCCATTTGAGAAATCCCAACTGGTCCAGACAATTCAGCAGCTTGAGTGCCACGTATCATATCATACAGACCACTAACCATAGCAACTATGGTTTGTCCTGTACGACTAACAGCAAGGCTTAAAGATTCACCAATAGTATAAGTTTCACGAGTAAAACTAGGATAAATACCAATTTTAACACTATCTTGTTCCAGCTTAGGTATTACTGTAGTTTCTACAGACTTTCCATCCCGTTCTACAACGACAGTTACACCATGATTGGCTGTACCATGTAAACTAGGACGAATATCATCCCAAGTAGTAATTTTTTTACCATCAATAGTAATAATTCTATCGTTAGCTTGTAAATGTGCCTGTTCCGCAGCACCACCAGAAATGATATTGCCAATAACAGGTTCATTTGTGTAGGTAAGGTTACCTACAGTCACATTAAGGCCAAAGAAAATAACAATGGCCAATAAAAAGTTAAATACAGCACCTGCAGAAATAACAATAAATTTCTTCCACGCAGGTTTATTATAGAAGGAGCGCTCATTAAGAGGCTCATCAGGACTCATACCCGCAATACGATTAAAGCCACCAAGAGGAATGATACGAATAGAGTATAATGTCTCCCCTTTTTGTACCTTAAATATGGCAGGACCAAAGCCTATAGCAAATTCGTCGACTTGCATACCTGACATCTTAGCTGTAATAAAATGACCTAATTCATGAATAAACACAATTAGACCAAATACAAATATTGTGGCTAAAGCCGTAATCATACTATCTCCTATTTATAAACTCTGTTGCTTTTAT
>ERZ773207.88-NODE-88-length-31449-cov-5.361152_pt1 | contig 31449 bp, 24 predicted proteins | sample MGYA00580997_ERZ773207 | MGnify/ENA primary metagenome ERZ773207 (study PRJEB29015, sample SAMEA2738170) | human oral metagenome | biome: human oral; feature: human-associated habitat; material: saliva | place: China | collected 2239 ... | reverse complement strand
AAAACTTTGACTCGTGATCCGATGGAGGTGCTCTGATGGGTTCATCCCCGCGTGAGCAGGGAAAACGCAGAAGAAGCCATCAAGCTCTTTGTGGACAGCGGTTCATCCCCGCGTGAGCAGGGAAAACACTTCTCGATCTGGGGTTTTACGCACCAAATCGGTCAGATTTTGGAAAGCCCTAAGAGCTGCGCCTACGTTAAAATTTACTCACTGCCGGACGCTTACACAACTAACTCGCGGGATCAGGCTCAGAATACTGGCAGTCCCCACTGTAGTAAGAGCGCTCCTAGACACCGCCTAAACGCCAGTGGGGACTGGCCGCCCGGCCAGTCCCCACCAAGTTTTAGTGTTGTTGCAGCTCAGATGCGGTAGACGCCGTGGATATCCACTGCGCCACCCTGCACACCCTTAGTGCCGCTAACTACTCGGCCAGTGACTTCATACTCATCAGCCTTATGTACGCTACCCAGCACGCAAGCCTCAATCCCGACAGCGCGGCTTACCTCAATGGCAGCTTCAGCAATGGACTCATCCACCACCGCCACCATGCCGATACCCAGGTTCAAAGTGCCCTCTAGGTCATCCCAGGGCACATTACCCAGGCGGCGCACCACATCAAAGACAGGCGGGATCTGCCAGGCGCTACGGTCGACGTCGGCAATTAAGCCAGAGGGCAGCACACGCGCCAAGTTAGCAGCCAGGCCCCCACCGGTGACGTGGCTAAGGGCGTGCACATGCATAGTGGCCGGATCCGGGCCGCTACCCACGCCCTCAATCATGGCCAGGCAGGCGCGAGTGTATAGGCGGGTGGGCTCTAGTAGCTCCTCACCCAGGGTGCGACCAAACTCGTCAACGTGACGCTCTAGGCCCCAGCCGGCCACCTCAACTACCCGCCGTACCAGTGAATATCCGTTAGAGTGCAGGCCCGAGGCGGCCATACCAATCAGTACGTCGCCAGCCCTTACCCGCTCAGCACCCAGCACGCGGCTAGCCTCAACCACACCCGTAGCCGCACCGGCGACGTCGTAGTCATCAGGGCCCATCAAACCGGGGTGCTCAGCGGTCTCGCCACCCAGCAATGGGGTGCCCACAGCCGCACAGGCCTGGGCCACGCCGCGCACAATGTCCGCAATGCGCTCGGGCACCACATGGCCGCAAGCAATGTAGTCAGTCATCAGCAGCGGGCGCGCACCCACCACCACGATGTCGTCAACCACCATGCCCACCAGGTCCTGGCCGATGGTGTCGTGGATGTCTAGGGCCTGGGCGATAGCCACCTTGGTGCCCACGCCGTCAGTGGAGGTGGCCAACAGCGGGCGACGGTAGTCGCGCAGCTCGCTAACATCCACTAGCCCGGCAAATCCGCCCACTCCCCCAACCACGGCGGGGGTCATGGTGGCGGCCACGGAGGCCTTCATTAGTTCAACGGCACGGTCACCTGCCTCGGTGTCCACGCCCGCAGCGGCATAGGTAACTTCACTCATTACTTGACTCCTTCAATGCGTGGTACCACTGAGTTGCGACGCGGCAGGGGCGCGTCAGTTTTGTTTTCGTCGCGGCGACGGCGGTACACCGAGGGCACGCGCGAGATCGGCAGGGTGGAAATCACCGGGGCCGCATGTGGGGGCTCAATCGGGTAGTTACCGTCAAAGCAAGCCATACACAGGCGTGAAGCCTCCTGGCCACTGGCTTCCACCATGCCCTCCACAGAGAGGTAACCCAAAGAGTCAGCCCCAATGTGGTTGCAAATCTCCTGGGTGTTCATGCCATTGGCGATCAGCTCAGCGCGGGTGGCAAAGTCGATGCCGTAGAAGCACGGCCATTTAACCGGCGGGGAGGAAATACGAATATGGATTTCCTTGGCGCCAGCCTCACGCAGCATCCGCACCAGGGCCCGCTGGGTGTTTCCACGCACGATCGAGTCATCAACCACCACCAGGCGTTTGCCTTCAATAACTTCACGCACCGGGTTGAGCTTGAGCCTAATACCCAGTTGACGCAGGGTTTGGGTGGGTTGGATGAAGGTACGGCCCACATAGGCGTTTTTCACAATGCCCTGAGCGAAAGGAATACCTGATTCTTGCGAGTAACCAATAGCGGCGGGCGTGCCCGAGTCGGGGGTAGCAATCACCAGGTCAGCCTCAACCGGGTGTTCGCGCGCCAGTGCCGCACCCATGGCGTTACGGGCCGCAATAATGGAGCGCCCCGAAATACGCGTGTCGGGGCGAGCCAGGTAAACATACTCAAATACGCAACCAGTGGGGGTGGCGGGGGCGAAACGGCGCGTAGCTACGCCGTCGGAGTTAATAGTCAAAAATTCGCCCGGCTCAACCTCACGCACATAGGAGGCACCCACAATATCCAGGGCGGCAGTCTCGGAGGCCACCACCCAGCCGCGCTCCAGGCGTCCCAGCACCAGCGGGCGCACGCCATGGGGGTCACGGGCCGCGTAAAGGGTATCTTCAGTCATGAAGGTGACTGAGAAAGCGCCCTTGAGCTGCGGCAGCATCAGCATGGCTACCTCTTCGAGGTCTAGCTCAGGGTGCTGCTTGGCGGTGAGGGAAAGCAGAGCAGCCATCACGGCGGTATCGGTGGTGGAGCCGCGTCCCAGTTCACCGGAAATATCCTGGCCGGAGGCTTCACGCACGTATTCCATTAGCTCGCGCGTGTTGGTGAGGTTACCGTTGTGGGCTAGGGCTACCGTGTGCTCAGCTACCGGCCCCAGCATGGGCTGAGCGTTTTCCCAGGTGGTGGAGCCTGTGGTGGAGTAGCGTACGTGCCCCACCGCGATATGCCCGCGTAAGGCTGACAGGCTGGTTTCGTCAAAAACCTGGGAGACCAGCCCCAGATCCTTATAAACCATGATTTTTTCGCCATCTGAGGCAGCGATCCCGGCCGCCTCCTGGCCACGGTGCTGTAGCGCGTACAGACCGAAGTAGGTCAGTTTGGCTACATCTTCACCTGGCGCCCACAACCCAAAGACGCCACATTCATCTTCAGGTTTTGACTCTAGATAATCGACGGGTTGACTTTTGCGCGGGATTCCACCGAGTGTCACCTTCTAAGTTTGTCACATCCCCTTTAGCGACGCATGTGGCCATTTGTCACATGCGCGCGCTAGCCTCGCTTAACCCGCCCCCGCGTTTGGACCCAGCCACCTCACTTTGAGCACATCAGCGCACCGGTATGACGACGGCGTCCCCCTAGCAGTTTTGGGGCCGGCGGGTTTTAAAGCAGCGGCAGGAAATCACTTAGATCTGTGCGTAACCCTGAGGCGCTGAGTTTGCCCTCGTCTAAGGCTGCGTTCCACTCCAGCACGCCAATGGCCAGTTCCAGCCAGGTTTGGGCGTCAGTTTCCACTACCGACGGCGGGGTGCCGCGCCGGTGGGTGGAGCCGGCTACCGCCTGGGTGGCGCCGTAAGGTGGCACGCGCACTTCCACGCTGCGTCCGGGGGCGACGGCGGCCAGCTCCTCCAGCGTGTAGCGCACGGCGGTGGCGGTGGTGTTTCGGTCAGCATCTTGGCCTTGCTGGTACAGGTTGCGCCAGTGGTGTAGGGCGGCGATACCTTCGGTGATGTCGATACGACGACGGGTGCTCATAGCTGGCCAGATTACCCTCTTGGGCGGCTCTTAAGCAGCCGCTAAAGCTGGCCGCTTATTTGCGGCCGCGCACAGCCCAGGGCGCGCGCGATACCAAAAAACACATTGACCCGCCAGGCGTTTAGCCCAGCGGGTCAAGTTGTTGAACTAGCTTGGATCAGATGATGCCGAAAGCGTTCATAACATCGGCTACGCGCACGAAACCAGCAGCGTTAGCACCCAGCACGTAGTCGCCCGGGCGCCCGTAGGTGTCGGCGGCCTCCAGGCAGGAGTGGTGAATGTCAGCCATGATGCCGGTCAGCTTGGCCTCAGCGGTGGCAAAATCCCAGCGGCTACGAGAAGCATTCTGCTCCATCTCCAGTGCGGAGGTAGCCACACCACCAGCGTTAGCGGCCTTACCGGGGGCGTAAAGAATCCCGGCGGCCTGGAAGTGCTCTACAGCCTCGGGGGTGGAGGGCATGTTGGCACCCTCAGCCACCACACCGCAGCCGTTACGTAGCAGGCGCACTGCGGCGTCGCCGTTTAGCTCATTCTGGGTGGCACAGGGCAGCGCCACAGAGCAGGTCACGTCCCAAATGCTGCCACCGGTAACCAGCTGGGCGGAGGGGCGACGCTTGACGTAGTCGGCTACGCGCCCACGCTCAACTTCCTTAACCTGCTTGAGTAGCTCCAGGTCAACACCGGCCTCATCCACCACGTAACCGGAGGAGTCAGAGAAGGTAATCACCTTGGCGCCCAGGGATTGGGCCTTTTCAATGGCGTAGATAGCCACGTTACCGGCGCCGGAAACCACCACACGCTGGCCTTCCATCGACTGGCCACGGGTAGCCAGCATGGACTGGGCAAACAGCACGGTACCGTAACCAGTGGCCTCGGTACGCACCAGCGAACCACCCCAGGCTAGGCCCTTACCGGTTAGCACACCGGCATCGTAGGAGTTACGTAGACGCTTGTACTGGCCGAACAGGTAGCCGATCTCGCGTCCACCCACGCCGATGTCACCGGCGGGAACGTCAATATTAGGGCCAATGTGACGCGATAGCTCAGTCATGAAAGACTGGCAAAAACGCATGACTTCGCCGTCGCTGCGGCCGTGAGGGTCAAAGTCGCTACCGCCCTTACCGCCACCGATACCCTGGTTGGTCAGGGCGTTTTTGAAGATCTGCTCAAAACCCAGGAACTTGATGATGCCTGCGTTAACTGAAGGGTGGAAGCGCAAGCCCCCCTTGTAGGGGCCAAGCGCGGAGTTAAACTCAACCCGGAAACCACGGTTTACCTGCACGTTACCGGCGTCGTCAACCCACGGCACACGGAAGATAATCTGACGCTCAGGCTCAACCAAGCGCTCTAGCAGAGCATTGTCGGCGTAGTGAGGATCCTTTGCAAGCACCGGTTCCAAGGAGGTAAGTACCTCATGTACTGCCTGGTGGAACTCAATTTCACCAGGGTTACGGCGGATGACGTCGGCATAAACCTTATCGATAGCGGCGGTCATAGCGACCCTTTCCTAAGAGCCCCCGGAAGGGCATCTGTATGCAATCTCGGTACGTGCCTTAGCCTTGCAAATAATTGTTTACTCTGGGTTACAGACGCAGGAAATCTCACTCCTTGACATAATGATTCATCTCACCTAACTGATCCGTTTGAGGCTCAGGGGGCAGCCAGCGCAGCGTATTGCAGTGTTTTCGTCCACCTCCAGGCTATGGCAAGCCCCCAGGCCAGAGGCACATAGGCTGGTTGCGCCCAGCAGAGAACCGCTGCGTCGTAGCTGCTCTACCATCACCGCCGCCAGTTGCGGGCTCACCCCGGCTTCTTGGGCGGCGCGAGTGAGGGTGGCGCCACGCGCTAGGGCTTGGGTTAGGCGTTGGCGCGGGCCGGTTGCGCCCGCATTAGGGGCGCTAGTGCTCGTCTTAGGGCCGACGGCGTCAGTGCCCACCTTGGGGGCGACGGCGCCGGTTGCGCTGCTAGCAGCCACTGCGACGCCGTCACTTGCGTTTTGGGGGCCACCCCCAGGGCCGGCGGGGCCGACAACGCCCGCAGCGACGTCGTCGACCCCATTTGCACGGCGTAGGCGCGGCCAACCCAGCGCCACCCGCGCAGACTTCACCAAATCAGTCGCCCGATCTGGAACACCACCACCGCCAAGATCCAGGCCGTCACCAGCTGCACGCCCACAGCGCTAGCCGCTTTACGGGCCCCAATTTGGCGGGCCTGCTCAGCCACCGTAGCTAGGCAAGGCGTGTAAGTCAGCACAAACACCAAGAAGGCGTAGGCCCCCACCATGGCGTCGGCACCAGCAGACTTAGCGAAAGAGACACGCACCAACTTAGGCAGCTGACCCAAGTTATCGCCGCCATCTTCAGCGTCACCACCATCAGCTTCAGGATCCATGTTGTAGGAGGTGACCACCGAGGAGATTACGGTCTCTTTAGCCACAAAACCAGTCATAAGCGCACCGGTCATGTGCCATTCACCAAAGCCGGCGGGCTTAAAGACAGGCTCTAGCACCTGGGCGGTGCGGCCATAAAGCGAGTCCTCCATGGGCAGGTTGGAGTCAGCGAACTTGTGACCGCCAGCCATGGGGATTGCCCCCATCAGCCACACCACCAGGGTCATCAGCAAAATGATCTTGCCGGCGCCCACCACGAAGGCCCATGAACGCAGCCAGGTGTTCTTCAGCGTCACTACTACGCGCGGCACCTGGTAGGCCGGTAGCACCAGGAACAGCGGGGCGTGAGACTGGCCCTTAGTAATAAACGGCTTCAAAACCAGCGATCCCAGCACCACCATTATCAAGCTGAGCACGTAGAGGCTAAACACCACGGTGCCGGTGTGGGTGGGGAAGAAAATGCGGGTAATAAGCAGGTAAATGGTCAGTCGTGCGGCGCAGGAGGTGTAGGGAATCACCAGGGTGGTGACCAGGCGCTGGGCCGCGTTAGGTAGCGTGCGGGTAGCCGCCAGGGAGGGCAGGTTGCACCCAAAACCCATGATCAGCGGCATGATTACGCGCCCATCCAAGCCAATGGCGCGCATGAGGCGGTCGCCCAGGAAGGCGGCGCGAGCCATATAACCGGAGTCTTCCAGGATTGAGATCATCAGGAAGATGATGAACATCAACGGGATGAAGGAAGCCACCACCCCTAGACCGGTACACAAACCACCAATCAGCAGGCCATGCACCCAGTTGTCTTGCCAGCCAACCGCTTTGAGGGCCAACCCAATGAAGTGGGCTAGCGAGTAGCTCTTAGACTCGTCAGAAAAAGCCTGCTCAAAGAAGTCCTGGATGGGGCTAACCCATTCACCAGCGATCTTGAACAGCAGCCACATCAGGAAGAAGAACACCGGCAGGCCCATAAGCGGGTGCAGCAAAACCCGGTCCACCTTGTCTGAGAAGGAGGGCTCCAGGGGCTGCTCTAGCTTGCCAAAAGCCTGGGCTTCAAGCTTTTCTACCCACTCAAAGATGGCGTCGGCTTGCTCTAGGCCGCTGGCCTGGGCTTCTGCCTTGCAGTGACCGCACTTGCATTCGTGCTTGCGCGCGCCAGGGGCGGTGTGGGAGGGCTCAATGCCCTTGACCCACTTGGGGTGGGCAATGTTTTCTTTCACCAGGGCCGCAAATTCGTCTGCGTTGCCCAGGTGGCGGGGGTCAATAACGATGACGTCGATCCCCAGGGCCTTGCTTAGGGCCTCCGCGTCAGGGGCTTCATCGGCCACATCCGCCATGGTCAGTACCGCCAGGACGTTGTGCCCAGCCTGGGCTACCTGGCCGAGCAGGTAAAGCGAGCGGGTTAGGGCACTGGCGTCTAGCACCACCACGGTCAGGTCCAGACCGCCCCCGTTTTCGGGGTCGGTGAAGGAGCCGGGGACAGCCGCCAGGGTGTCTACCACTACCTGCTCATCTGGCGAGGCTGCTAGCAGCGAGTAGGTTCCGGGCAGGTCTAGCAGGTTAGCTTCAACGGCTTTCCAGTTGCCACGCATCATTTCGACGGTGGTGCCGGGGGCGTTGATAACCCGCTGGCGGGCGCCGGTTAGAGCATTGAACAGGGTGGATTTACCAACATTGGGGTTACCCACCAGGGCAATAGTGGTGTCGTGGACAGTGGTGTCCAGGGTGATTGTGGCGTGACAGGAGCAGCTCACTTGTTTACCTCCACGTTGATGTGGCGGGCGCTGCGGCGATCTACAGCCACACGGGCGCCGTCAATATTTACCACTACCCCGCCAAAAGCCGCGCGGTTAACCACATGGAGGTTAACGCCCGGGCGCAGGCCCAGTTCATGCAGGCGTAGTAGGTTCTCTTCGCTAATATCCAGTTCGGCCACCTTGGCGCGAACTCTTTTAGGGCACTGACTTAGCAACATGGCGCTATCTTAAGCCTTGCCTTACTTAGGCTAATAGGACCTTAGATGTTGCGCTAATTGTACCGGTTTTAGCTAAATACAATGCCTTCACTTAGCTAATTAGGTAAGGCTACGGGTCCTTAAGCCAATATAAAAACGCCTTGTCAGAAAAGTCTGGGGCCGATTGGCAACAGCCAGTCGGCCCCAACGGTCAGTAGGGTAAACCTACTAACCAGGTGTTTTAGTTGAATAGGTCAGGCAGAACGCGCTCAACTGCGAGGCCTACCTCTGCTAGTTCTAGGACCATAGGCGCACCTAGATCCTGAGATAGAAGATCGTGGCCGGTGATAGCAAAGAGTTCACCGCCGGTGGTGCCAATGCGGGCAGCCTTAACGCCTTCAGCTTCAGCGGCGGCGTAAACCGCCGGCAACGCCCCTTCGGGCACAGCAATCACGCAGCGCGCCCCAGACTCAGAGAACAGGAAGGTGAAGTCATCCAGCCCGGCGCCGTCGGCAGCAGCAGTGGCCGCATTGGCGATGTCCACGCTTACACCCACGCCGCAGCGCAGGGAGCCCTCCAGTAGAGTCTGTACCAGGCCGCCGGCAGAGCAGTCGTGGGCGGCGCTGATCAGGCGCTCACCAGCCGGGGTGCGGGCCTCACTTAGGGCCAACAGCACATTACCCAGAGCCATTTCGGCGTCCAGATCCACCTTGGGCGGCAGGCCACCTAGATGGCGGTGCACTACCCGAGCCCAGGCGGAGCCGTCCAGCTCATCGTAGGTTTCGCCCAGCAGCACTAGGGCTAGGCCTTCTTCCTGCCAACCTGAGGGGTTAGCGCGGGTGACGTCGTCGATCACGCCCAGCACACCCACCACGGGAGTGGGGTTAATGGAGGAGTCAAGCAGACCCTTAACCTTGCCGTGGGAGTTGTAGAGGGACACGTTACCGCCGGTAACCGGAATACCCATCACCTTGCAGGCGTCAGCCAAACCGGTAATGGCCTCCACCAGCTGCCACATGGCGTCAGGGTCTTCGGGGGAACCAAAGTTCAGGCAGTCGGTTACCGCCAGCGGGCGGGCACCAACCGTGCACACGTTACGGTAGGACTCAGCCAGGGCCTGGGCGGCGCCGGTAGCCGGGTCAAGCTTGGTGAAACGCCCGTTAGCGTCAGTGGAGATAGCCACACCCAAGCCGGTCTTTTCATCCACACGTACCACACCGGCGTCGTCGGGCTGAGACAGGGCGGTCTGACCACGCACGAAACGGTCGTACTGGTTGGTAACCCAGCTGGCAGAGGCATAGTTGGGGTTAAGCGCAATAGCCATGGCGTGGGCCGCCAGCTCCTTAGAGGAGGCGGGGCGCTGCAGCTTGGCGCTGCTATCAGCATTTAGCTCATCCTGCCAGGCGGGACGGGCGTAGGGGCGGTCATAGGTGGGGCCTTCGTGAGCCACAGTCTTGGGGTCTACGTCCACAATGCGCTCACCGAAGTGATCAATGGTTAGGCGCCCAGAGCCGTTAACCTCACCGATTACGGAGGCTTCCACATCCCACTTGCGGATGACCTCCATGAAGGCTTCCAGCTTTTCAGGGGCAACCACAGCCATCATGCGCTCTTGAGATTCACTCATGAGGATCTCGCCGGCGGTTAGAGACGGGTCACGTAGCAGCACGTTCTCTAGGTTGACGTGCATACCGCCGTCACCATTGGAGGCCAGCTCACTGGTGGCGCAGGAAATACCGGCGGCGCCTAGATCCTGGATACCTAGCACTAGATCCTGCTTGAACAGGTCTAGACAGCATTCGATAAGTACCTTCTCCATGAAGGGGTCGCCCACCTGGACGCTGGGGCGCTTGGCCGGCATACCATCCTCAAAGGATTCACTGGCCAAAATGGAGGCGCCACCAATACCGTCACCGCCGGTGCGGGCCCCGAATAGCACCACCTGGTTGCCGGCGCCTGAGGCGTTAGCTAGGTGAATGTCGTCGTGGCGCATAACGCCCACGCACAGGGCGTTTACTAGCGGATTTTCCTGGTAGGAGGAGTCAAACTCGGTTTCACCACCAATGTTGGGCAGGCCCAGGCAGTTGCCGTAACCACCCACACCGGCCACCACACCGTGCACCACACGGGCGGTGTCTTCATGGTCAACCGCACCAAAACGCAGCTGGTCCATAACCGCCACCGGGCGGGCACCCATAGAGATAATGTCGCGCACAATACCGCCCACACCGGTAGCCGCACCCTGGTAAGGCTCCACGAAGGAGGGGTGGTTGTGGCTTTCCACCTTGTAGGTGACGGCCCAGCCGTCACCGATGTCTACCACACCAGCGTTTTCACCCATACCCACCAGCAGGTGCTCACGCATCTGGGGGGTGACCTTCTGGCCAAACTGCTTAAGGTGGATCTTGGAGGACTTGTAGGAGCAGTGCTCAGACCACATTACGGAGTACATGGCCAGCTCAGCGTTGGTGGGACGGCGTCCAAGCAGTCGCTTAATGTCTGCGTACTCTTCCGGTTTAAGACCCAGCTCCGCGTAGGGCATTTCCTTATCTGGGCTAGCCGCAGCGTCCTGAACGGTATCGGGGTGCTCCACGGGGGTAACGGAATTGGGCAGGGAGGTCATTGGCGCTCCTGAACGTGACGTTTAATTGCGCTTAACCGGCGTTGAGTGCGCCTAGCGCATTTACTCTCTAACTCTACTCGTCTTAGCTGGGAAGTTAACAGAGGAAGGCGACAATCGGCCAATATGTGCACTCCAGCATTTTTCACATTGTTGTTTTCGGCGAAAATCCCAAAAGTGCTGTGCACCACAAGCAAATGGTGTTGGACTGGTGTCATGAGGAACATCGACGTTACCCCTCGCCCCTTAGCGGAGTTAGCGAGCCACCTCAGCGACGCGGCCACAAAGCGCCTGGACGCCGTCGTCGACGCCGGACGCCGCCTAGGTCAGGGACGCACTATTTTCAACATCACCCCCAGTGCCGCTGCTGACTCAGGTGTGGCCGAGGCAGTAGAAACTATTACCGCGCTGGCACTGGATGCGGGCATCGACACCCGCTGGTATCAACTGGACATGCCCGCCCCGTTTAGGGTTTTAAGCGAGCGCCTGGACAACTGGCTGCATGGCTACGACGACGCCGGCGGGGCCTTGCGTGACAAGGAACGTGATCTTTATGAGCACGTATTGTCCTCGAATGCGGAAAACTTGGTGGATGAGATTTCCAGTGGCGACATTGTGGTGCTGCATGAGGCTGCCACCGCTGGCCTGGCCCAGGCTTTCTCTGAGGCGGGGGCCTGGGTGGTGTGGCGCTGCCACGGCGGCACTGAGGATCTAAACGAGCATAGCCAGCTGGCCTGGAGTTTCCTGGAGCCCTATCTGGACTGGGCTAACCGCATGGTGTTCACCCGTGATGTGTACCGCCCACCGTTTGCCCCGCCAGACAGTTGCGACGTGATCGCCCCTTCTATTGTTCCCGACTCTCCGAAAAACCGCGTTTTGGACTTGGATGAGTCCTTGTCGATTGTGCGTTTAGCGGGGATTTTCGAAGGTGTATCTCCCTTTGATGCGGTGCCTTTCATACGTGAGGATGGGCGCCCGGGGGTGATTGAGAAACTCGATGGCGTGATGCTGGCCGGCGGCCCGGTTCCCCAAGGGGCCCGCGTGGTTACGCAAGTTTCACGCTGGTCTGCACTTAAAGGCAATGTGCAGCTGATTGAGGCTTTTGCCGCTGACCGTGAGCTGCTTGCCGACGACGTGCACCTGCTGCTGGTGGGGCCGGCTTTGGATAGTAAGAGCCGGCAAACTACCCGGGTGGTTAACAGCGCTAGTGGCGAGCCGCAGCTGGCTCCCCACAACGGGCATCCTTCTGAGGCGGCCAGGGTGTTGGCGCAGGTACTTGACGCCCACTCACTGCTGCCGCCGTCGCTGGCTGAGCGGGTGCACGTGGCCGCTATCCCAATGCTTGACCGCGAGGTGAATGCGCTGATTGTTAACGCTTTGCAGCGCACTAGTACGGTGATTACGCTGATGAGCCACCGCGAGGGCTTCGGTTTGCCGGTCACTGAGGCCATGTGGAAGAAGGCTGTGGTGGTGGCCGCCCAGGTGGGTGGTTTGATTGAGCAGATCGACGACGGCGTCAACGGGGTGTTGGTGCCGGGCCTGTCTGCCTACAGCTGGGGCCAAGCCGTAGCTGAGGTACTGCGTTTCCCACAGCAGTCGGCGGAAATGGGCCTGGCGGCCCATGAATCTGTGCGCGCTAATTACCTGCCGGACCGCCACTTGCGTGACTGGCTGGAGCTTATCGCCACCATGGTGGACGAACGCTAAAACTGGTGGAGGCAGCCCCTGATGGGACTGCCTCCACTTTTAGTTGTTGCGGCTGGCTGTTGGCCGCGAGCGCCAGCCAACCGCGAATGTCCGCTGGTAAACCGCGAGCGCCGGCTGGCCTGGGCCAGCCCAGTTTTGGCGCCTAGCTAGCTCTGAATGGCCGGCTACCTGGCTGATCAGGCGGTGGCTAGCACTGCGTTTAGGACGGAGGCGAATACACCTAGACCATCAACGCCGGTGCGTAGGCCGCCGGCGCCGGCGGGGCCGAAGCCGGGTTCTACGGCGTGTTCGGGGTGGGGCATGAGGCCCACTACGTTGCCGCGTTCGTTGGCTACGCCGGCGATGTCGCGGGCAGAGCCGTTGGGGTTGCCGCCTAGGTAGCGGAATACTACGCGCCCTTCGCCTTCGAGGCGGTCTAGGTCCTCATCTGAGGCGATGAAGTTACCTTCACCGTTCTTCATGGGCACCACGATTTCCTGGCCGGCGCTAAAGGCGTTGGTCCAGGCGGTGTTGACGTTTTCGACCCGTAGTTTCTGCTCGCGGCAGATGAACTTTTGGTGGTCGTTGCGGATTAGGGCGCCGGGTAGTAGGTGGGCTTCGGTGAGGATTTGGAAGCCGTTGCAGATGCCTAGTACGGGCATGCCTTTGTGGGCGGCGTCGATTACTTCTTGCATTACCGGGGCGAAGCGTGCGATGGCGCCACAGCGTAGGTAGTCGCCGTATGAGAAGCCGCCGGGTACTACTACGGCGTCGACTGCGTGTAGGTCGGCGTCTTTGTGCCAGAGGCTGACGGGTTCGGCTCCGGCTAGGCGTACGGCGCGTAGGGCGTCGACGTCGTCGAGGGTGCCGGGGAAGGTGATTACACCGATACGTGCCAAGGTTTAGGCCTCCTCAGCGCGAACAGAAACCACGTCTTCAATGATGGGGTTGCTCAGCAGCTTGTCGGCGGCTTCGCGGGCGGCGGCTAGGTCAGCTTCGGTTACTTCACCTTCTACGGTTAGTTCAAAGCGGCGCCCTTGACGCACCGCAGTGAACTGTTCGAAGCCTAGGCGCGGTAGGGAACCCACTACGGCTTTACCTTGGGGGTCTAGGATTTCCGGCTTAGGCATAACTTCAACAACAATGCGTCCCATGGTTTCTCCTGTATGGGCGGGCGTAAGTCACTACCAGGTTACTAGCACCAACGGACAAACTACATACTTGCCAGGCGTTGTATATCTCAATTTATTGGTTTAGTTAGGTATCTGTAGCTAGCGGGAAACTAACTATCTAATACTTTAAACTGGTGTTGACCGCGCGTGGCCTGCCCCGCCCATTGTTTCACTGTGGAAACGGCCGCTGACCACGCATCCATTAATCTCGATGAAGAGGAAATAATGCGTCTGACTTTGCCTCGGCGTCGTTGGGCGGCCGGATTGGCTGTTGTGGCTATGACTTTGACAGGTCTAGCCCCGGTAGCCGTCGCAACTGGTCCGGTAGCTGTGCCGGCTAGCCCCACTCAAGCCGATTCCCATCCCCAAGTTTTACCTGCTCCCCAGTCACTGAGTTGGGGTAGCGGCGCTGCCAACTTTAAGTCCACTACGGTGCATTTTGATGTGCAAAACCAGGACGAGCCCACTAAAGCTACGCTGAATGCTTTAGCTAAAGCCAATAACTTGCAGGTCACTAGTGCGGCTGCGGCCACGCTGAAGGTCACGGTTAAGGTGGCTTCAGCTGGTGAGCAGGGCGACGGCGCTGGCCAGGCACCTAAGCACGCTGAGGGCTACCTGCTTAAAGCTGAGGGCAACAATGTCACCATTACTGGTTCTGACACGCGCGGCGCCTACTATGGCGTGCAAACGCTGCGTCAGCTGGTTAAAGACGGCAAGCTGTATCACGCTACGGTGCGTGACTGGCCGCTGATGAGCGTGCGCGGCACGATTGAGGGTTTTTACGGTATTCCTTGGTCTCACCAGGCCCGCCAGGATATTTTGGCTTTCTCTGGCCAGCACAAGATGAATACCTACATTTACACCCCTAAGGATGACGCTTATCTGCGCGCTAAGTGGCGTGAACTGTATCCGCAGGCGGAGCTGGCTAAGCTTAAGGAGCTGGTGGATGCCGCTAACGCTAACCACGTGGATTTTGTTTTTGCCCTCTCCCCCGGTAACGACATTTGCTACGGCCAGCAAAGCGAGTATGACGCCACAGTGGCTAAGTTTGAGCAGCTGCGTAAGATTGGGGTGCGCTCGTTCTATATCGCTTTGGACGACATTAACCCGCGTTTGAACTGCGATTCTGACGCCACCCAGTTCCCCTCGCGGGGGCCTTGGACGCAGCTGGCTGACGCCCAGTCTTACTACCTGAACAAGGTGCAAACTGAGTATGTTAAGGCCAACCAACTCAATGATTTGATGATGGTGCCCACTAACTATTCGGGTAACGCCACTGACCCGTTTAAGACAGCTCAGGGTGAGCGTTTAAACCAGGATATTCGTATGCAGTGGACTGGGATGGGGGTTTTCTCTGACCAGATCACTGTTGATCAGGTAACTAAGGCTGCCACCACCTACAACAATAAGCACCTGTTTATTTGGGATAACTTCCCGGTTAATGATGGCCAGCGTGGGCGGCTGTTCCTTAACCCCTTAGAGGGCCGCGACCCCAACTTGTACAAGTACATTGACGGTTTCACCTCTAACCCAATGATTCAGCCCTATGCTTCGCTACCGTCGCTAGCTAACTATGGTGATTACACCTGGAATGGACCTAAGTATGACGCTAAGGCCTCGTTTAAGGCGGCTTTGGCGCAGCTGGCCGGCACTAGTGACAGCCAGGTCATTAAGGCACTGGATGCTTTTGTGGATCTTAACCAGTCGTGGAAGCCTTACCGGGCTTCTTCACAAAGCGCCCCGCAGCTGTCTAGTGAAGTTAAGGCTTTTAATGATGCTTTAGCTAGCGGCAATGCAGCCACTATTAAGTCCACTGCCGCTACTTTGCGCGCGCGTTTGCAGTTGATTGAGCAAGCCCCGCAGCTGCTTGCCAAGATGGAATCTAAGGGTTTTTACAATGACATTAAGCCTTGGTTGGAGGCGGCCCGAGATTGGGCTAAGGCCAGCCAGTCGGCTTTGGATGTTTATTTGGCTATTAATACCAATAATGGTGAGCAGGCCACTAGCGCCCTGATGGCTATGCAAGCCTCACAGCAAAGTGCGCTTAAGCCCCGCGTGGATGATATGGATTCGGACTTTACGGTTAAGCCCGCTTCTATTACAGCTTCTGTGGGCGACGGCGTCTTTAACACTTTCGTGGACGATGCCGCTAAGGCTTGGGATAAGTGGGCTGCTTTGACTCCCGCTAAGGGCGGGGCCGCCTTGAAGGTAGCCAAGGCTTCTACCACTATGGGTACTTGGGAGAGCTATGTGCCCGCTAACGCGGTTGATGGCCGGGAGGACACTTTCTACTGGTCTAACTCTGCCCCACAGCCGGGCTCTTATTTCCAGCTTGATCTTGGCAGCGAGCAGGAGATTGGTTTGGTGCATGTCAGCCAGGGCCGTAGTGCTTCACAAACTGGCGACATGATCTATAACGCTGAGGTTGAGGTTTCTGCTGATGGTTCTAACTGGACTTCGCTGGGCCAGTTCACTAACCAGGCTGAGATTACGGCTAAGGCGCCCGCCGGCACTATGGCGCGTTATGTGCGTCTGAAGGCCACTGCGGCTAATGGTAATGGGGCTTGGGTGCAGATCCGCGAGTTCCAGGTTTCTAGCCCCACTAAGGGTTTGTCTACCACTTTGGTTACCGCTAAGGATCACCCACTAGATAATGCGGTTGACGCTAAGGGGGCTACGGCTTTGGTGGCCACCCAGGTGCCTGAGGGCGCTAATTTGGTGCGTGAGCTGCCTCAGGCGGCTGACGGCAAGGTGAGTGTGGTTGTGGCCGGCCAGGTTGGGGCCACGGTTGAGTATCAGCGCAGTGATGGTACTTGGGTAGCTTTGGGTAGTGCCGACGCCGCCAAGCACTATCAGGTGTTTGCGGTTGAGGGCCCGGTTAAGGCGATTCGGCTGACTTCCATTAAGGGCGAGGTTTTGCCCAACATTTTGGAGTTTTCTTACCGGGCTTGGCGTGCGGGTGATCCTCAGCCGGGATCGACGCCGGCGCCCACCCCTGCCCCCACGGTAGCGCCTACTGCTTCCCCAGCACCCACGGTAGCGCCCACCAGTCCGGCACCTACTGTGGTGCCCACGGCCACTCCCGCGCCCAGCCCGGCACCGACCAGCCAACCCACGGCTAGCCCGGCACCCACTGCGGCTCCAACCGCTACCGCCGCGCCTAGCCCCACCGCCAGCGCTGCCCCCACGGCAACCAGCCAGCCCACTACGGCTCCCACCGCTACCGCCGCGCCTACGGCAAGTAAGCCCACTACGGCTCCCACGGGTCGGCCTAGCGCCCTACCCAGCGCCTCCGGCAGGCCGGGCGCGCTGCCTTCAGCTAAGCCGTCCTTGCTGCCTGGACAGCGGATCACGCTAAACCCGACCCCTGGCCAGGCCCGTTACTCCAAGGTCTCATTGGCCCACACCGGGGCTAACCTTGCAGTTGGTTTAGTGGCCCTAGCGGCCCTAGCTAGCGGCGGCTTGCTGCTGGCCCGGCGTCGTCGCCAAAGCTAAACCAAAGGCGCCGGGCAAGGGAACGGTAACCAAAAACCTTGCCCGGCCCTAAAAACACTTTTGGGTGGGACGCTTACAGCATCCCACCCAAATCTGTATCTAGCCGCTACAGCCACGACGCATCAGCCAGGGGACCCAGCGCAGCAAAGCAAGTACTTAGCGGCGCGGCAAGCAGCAACCGGAGCTGCTGCGCGGCAGGCAACGCGGGGCGCTGCAGGGCGACAGTTGCTGTTACAGGGCCAGGGGCTTGCCAGTTAGGCGCTCATAGGCCTCCAGGTAGCGCTCGCGGGTGCGCTCAACTACCTGCTCAGGTAAGGCCGGGGGCTGCTGGCCACTGTTACGATCCCAGCCGCTTTCCTTAGCTAGCCAGTCACGCACAAACTGCTTGTCATACGAAGGCGTCACCTGACCCTCAACCCACTGGTCAGCCGGCCAGAAACGGGAAGAATCAGGGGTCAACACCTCGTCACCCAAAACCAGTTCACCCTGGCTGCCGCGCCCAAATTCAAACTTGGTGTCAGCCAGGATAATACCGCGCTGCTTAGCGATATCAGCTGCGCGCGTGTACAGCTCCAAGGTGGCCTGGCGTAGTGCCTGGGCCGGCTCGAGGCCAACCATTTGCGCCACCCGTTCAAAGGAAACATTCTCGTCGTGGTCGCCCAGCTCAGCTTTGGCGGCAGGGGTGAAAATCGGCTCCGGTAGCGGCGATGCCTCCACCAAACCAGGCGGTAAAGCCACCCCACACACCTGCTGGCCGGCGCGGTATTCAACTAGGCCAGAGCCGGTTAGGTAGCCGCGAGCTACGCACTCTACCGGATACATGTCCAGGCGACGGCAAATCATGGCGCGCCCAGCTACCTGCGCGGGCACATCCAGCGACAGCAGGTGGTTAGGCACTACCTGCTCCAGCTGCTCAAACCACCACACGCTCAGGGCGGTTAGCACCTTGCCCTTATCGGGAATCTGCGAGCTGAGCACATAGTCATAGGCGCTGATGCGGTCGCTGGCCACCACCAGCAGCACATCCTCGCCGTCCCACGGCCCCTGGGGGGCGGGCACATAAACGTCACGGACCTTACCGGAAACCAGGTGCTTCCAGCCATCTAGAACCGGTGCGGCAGGTAGTTCAATTCCCATTTTTAACGCTCCACATAGGCGGGGGCGGCGATATCACTACGGTGATAGGCGCCGTCGAACTTAATCTTGCTTACCGCCGCGTAAGCCTTAGCGCGCGCTGCGGCCACATCTTCACCCAAAGCCACCACCGACAGCACCCGGCCACCGGCGGTAACTAGCTCGTTGTCGTCATTACGGGCAGTCCCCGCGTGCAGCACATGCACGTCAGGGTCAGCTTCAGCCTGCTCAATACCGGTGATTACATCCCCCGTGGTGGGGGTGGAGGGGTAGCCGGCAGCGGAAATAACCACGTCAACCGCAGCCTTATCACTCCACTGGGGCTCAGCTACCTGATCTAGGCGACCCACTGCAGCCGCGTGCAGCAGCTGGGGCAGCGAAGAGTCTAGACGCGCCAGCACAGCCTGAGTCTCAGGGTCACCAAAACGCACGTTAAACTCCACTACGCGCATACCCTTGCTGGTTAGCGCCAGGCCGCAGTAAAGCAGACCAATGAAAGGCGTGCCTCGGCGAGCCATCTCGTCAACCACCGGCTGCGCCACCTGCTCTATCACCTGCTGGCCCAAATCAGCCGGGGCCCAAGGCAGCGGCGTGTAAGAACCCATACCACCCGTGTTCGGGCCGGCGTCGCCGTCACCAATACGCTTAAAATCCTGGGCGGGGCTCAGTGCGCGCACAGTGCGCCCGTCACAAACACAGAAAACTGAAGCTTCCGGGCCGTCTAGGTAATCCTCAACCACCACGGCGCCACCTTCACGCTCTAGGCAAGCCAGGCCGTGCTTAAGCGCCGCTTCACGGTCAGAAGTAACCACAACCCCCTTACCGGCAGCTAGCCCGTCTTCCTTGACTACATAGGGGGCACCGAACTCATCCAAAGCCTGCTCTAGCTGGTCAGGGCTAGTGACAATGCGGGCACTGGCGGTAGGCACATGGGCGGAGGCCATAACTTCCTTAGCGAAAGCCTTAGAACCCTCCAGGCGGGCAGCCGCCTTACTGGGACCAAACACCGCAATGTCTGCCTGACGCAAAGCATCAGCCACGCCTGCTACCAGTGGCGCCTCCGGGCCCACCACCACCAGGTCAGCCCCCATCTCGCGAGCCAAGGTGACTACTTCATCAGGGCTATTGGGGTCAATGAACAAGTTAGTGGCGATCTGCGCAGTGCCGGGGTTACCCGGTGCTACAACAAGTTCGGTGGTCTGTGGGTCACGGGATAAGGCACGGGCCAGCGCATGTTCACGTGCGCCAGAGCCCAGAAGCAGGATTTTCACGTACTCACTTTAGCCGCTCACTGGCCCTAATTAAACCGCTAACGGTCCCAAATGTCCGCTAGTAGTTAACTAGCGATACTTAAACAAAAGTTTCCCCCGCCCAGTGGGCGGGGGAAACTATCTATGGTTAGCGGCCAGCTAACTGGTAAGCAGCTACTGTGTTAGCGCTTAGCTAGCTGGTTGCTCGCTAGTTGGTACTAGCAGCGCTCACTTGGCAGCGGCGATGCGCTCACGGAACTTGGCCAGCTGAGCGGTGATCTCGGCGGGAACCTTGTCGCCGAACTGAGCCAGGTACTCCTCGGTGGAGTCCATCTCAGCAGCCCAAGCCTCGGGGTCGATAGCGAAGAGCTTGTTCCAAGCAGCTTCGTCTACATCCTCCAGGCCCTCAAGGTTGAAGTCCTCGAACTTGGGGTAGCGGCCGGTGACGCCGTCGATGGCCTCTACCTGGCCAGCGGCGCGACGCACGATCCAGTCCAGAACGCGGCTGTTCTCGCCGTATCCAGGCCACAGGAAGTTGCCGTCCTCGTCCTTACGGAACCAGTTGACCTGGTAAACCTTGGGGAACTTGTCGCCAACCTTGTCCTGCATCTCCAGCCAGTGGCCCCAGTAGTCGGCCATGTTGTAACCGCAGAAGGGCAGCATAGCGAAGGGGTCGTGGCGCAGGGAGCCAGCCTTAACGTCGGTGGCGGCGGCGGTGACCTCAGAGGCCACGGAAGCACCGATGAACACACCGTGAGCGGGCTCGTACTGCTCGGCTACCAGCGGCACGTTGGTGGCGCGGCGGCCACCGAACAGGATGGCGTCGATGGCTACACCCTCGGGGGCTTCCCAGTCACCACAGATGATCGGGCACTGAGCAGCCGGGGTGGTGAAGCGAGAGTTGGGGTGAGCGGCCTTCTTGCCCTCGGCAGCGTCAGCCGGGGTGTAGTCGTTGCCGTGCCAGTCGATCAGGTGCTCGGGTAGCGGAGCGTCGATGCCCTCCCACCAAACGTCGCCGTCGTCGGTCAAAGCAACGTTGGTGAAGATGGTGTTGGCCTTCATGGTGTCCATGGCCATCGGGTTGGTCTTGTAGCTGGTGCCGGGGGCGACGCCGAAGAAGCCAGCCTCGGGGTTGATGGCGCGCAGGCTACCGTCCTCACCAGGACGCATCCAGGCGATGTCGTCACCAATGGTCTCAACCTTGTAGCCCGGGATGGTGGGCTGGAGCATGGCCAGGTTGGTCTTACCGCAGGCGCTGGGGAAGGCGGCAGTTACGTGGTACTGCTTGCCACTGGCCTCGTCGGTCAGACGCAGGATCAGCATGTGCTCGGCCATCCAGCCGTCGCGGCGGGCCATGGTGGAGGCGATACGCAGGGCGTAGCACTTCTTGCCCAGCAGGGCGTTGCCGCCGTAACCGGAACCGTAGGACCAAATTTCGTTGGTCTCGGGGAAGTGGGTGATGTACTTTTCCTCGTTGCAAGGCCAGGTGGTGTCTTCCTGACCGGGAGCCAGCGGGGCACCTACAGAGTGCACGGCGGGAACCCAGGGGCGGCCTTCGTTGATGAGGTCCATGGCCTTGGTGCCAATGCGGGCCATGATGCGCATGTTGACTACCACGTAGGGAGAGTCAGTGATCTCAATACCCAGCTGGGAGATGGGGCCGCCTAGGGGACCCATGGAGAAGGGGATCACGTACATGGTGCGGCCGGCGTAGGTGCCGTCAAACTTCTCGTTGAGGATCTTCTTCATCTCAACCGGGTCGTACCAGTGGTTGGTCGGGCCGGCGTCTTCTTCCTTCTCAGAGCAGATGAAGGTGCGCGACTCTACGCGGGCGACGTCGCTGGGCAGCGAACGGGCCAGGAAGGAGTTGGGGCGCTTCTCGGGGTTTAGGCGAGTGAACATGCCAGACTCAACCATTTCGCTGGTCAGACGGTCCCACTCTTCCTGGCTACCATCGCAGAAGTAAACCTTCTCAGGCTTACCCAGTTCAGCGATGCGGGTAGCAAAAGCAATGACGTCTTCGGGAGCGTTGGCCGGAGCAGCGGCGCGAACGTCCTGCGCAGTGACAGTCATATGATTCCCTTCCTTGGGGTGCTTATTTATCTTTGGCTTGCGCCTGTTAACGCGCTTATTCTCTCTCAATACCCCGAGTGACTTCTTCCCAAAAGTCCTATGGTTCATGTCACATACGTAGAAAAGGCGCAGATAAACCGCGAGATTTACCTGCGCCTGAACTACTCAAAAGCCAACAAAAAGCTTCTAAGCTGCTAGGAAACACACCCTAGCGAGATGGGTTTAGCTAAATAAGGCTTGCCCCACCATAGTGTCTGACTGACCGATACCGGCAGGAATCGCGAATAGGGCGCGTGCCTGGTGCTGCAAATATTCACTCAGGGCGTCCTTTTGAGTCATCTTGTCCAAGATCGGGTAGAAGTTTGTGCGCGGGTCACGCACGAAGGCAATGAAGAACAGACCTGCACTCAAACGCCCTAGTGCGTCTGAACCTTCGGTGTAGTTGTAGCCGCGACGCAGCATCCAGCGCCCCTTGTTTTGCTCGGGGTTAACGATGGCGATGTGAGAGTCTGCGGGGACCTCCAGCTCTCCTTCCTTGTTCTTAGCCTTGAAGTCGATCGGCTTGAACTCGTCTTTGCCGCTGGTAGGAGCTGTAACGTTAAGCGGGGCACCGTAACGCTTGTCGCGCCCGAAGGTTTGTTCCTGCTCGATTAGACGCAGGTTGTCCCACATTTCAGCGAACATGTGGATTTTGCGCACCACAAAGTAGGTGCCGCCCGTCATCCAGTCTGCGCCGCTGTCATCTCCCTTTTGCACCCACAGGTGCTCGTTTAGCTTGGCGTCTCCGTCTTCAGACTTAATGTTGTTGGTGCCGTCCTTGAAGCCAAACAGGTTACGCGGGGTTTCCTGGGCTACCGAGGTGGAGGAGGTGCGTCCATAACCGGTCTGGCTCCAGCGCATTTTGGCCGTACCCATGGCAATACGGTTTAGGTTGCGAATAGCGTGCACACACACCTGGGCGTCGTTTGAGCAGGCCTGCACTAGCAGGTCACCGTCTGAATCGGCGGAGCGGATGTTTTCGTTAGCGAATTTGGGCATGCCCTCAGACAGGATCTTGGGCATCTTCTTAGCAATACCGAAGCGGTCTTTGCCGTCACTATCCACAAACAGCGAGCGCCCAAACCCGAAGGTGATGGTTAGCCCATTGGGCTTGTAGCCCCAGGCTTCACCACTGTCACGGGGCACAGCCTGCTTGTTTTCGCTGGGTTCGCCGCCTACTAGTTCGCCGGCAGTCATTTGCTGTGCGGCTACGGTCCAGTCGCTTAGCAGCTGTTTGAGCTCTTCGGGGTCTGTGGTGGTGACATCGAAGGCAGCGCAGAACATGTTGTCTTGGGCGGGGGTGAGGATGCCGGCCTGGTGCTTGCCACGGAAGGGGTAGGTGTCCAGGATTTTGTCTGCGGGGGCGTCTTCTCCCCCGGCTGCGTAGCCACCGGCGGCGCCGGCTAGGGCTCCGGCGGCTAGGCCTGCTCCGGCAAAACCGAAGGCGGCGCGGCGTGAGACGTGGTGGGCGGCTTTGTCCTCGTCTGCTCCGCTGTCAGTGGCGACGACGGCGTCGCTGGCGGTTTCGCTAGCCGTTTCAGCCGCGTTTTGGGTTGCGTCTGCGGCTGCTTCAGCGGTGCTGTTAGCGCTTTCTGCGGCGCCTGTAGCCTTGTTGCTCATTAGGTTCTCCTTGGCTAAATATATATTTCCCAATCATTATTATGGGTGTAAATAGCCCGCAGATCAGCCCCTAGGGCCTAAATCTGCGGGCTATTTAGTCACATTTGCCTTACCTTAATCTGCTCAGCCTAAGCAAAATGTAGCTAAGCAGGGTGGGCGCGGTGGTTAGCAGCGTTTTATCAGTGCAGCACGATGCCGCTGATCTCGCTTAGCTGCTTGGCCAGGGCAGCAACTTCGCTAGAGAACTGCTGCTGAGCCTTGGTGTAGGAGTTCTTGGCGGGAGCCTCACCGGCGTCCTTCTGAACGGAGGCGATGGTGTCGTAGCCGACGTACTTGGTGGCACCGTCGGTGGTCTTACCGTCAGCGTGGGAGTCGATCAGCTTGTGTACAGCCTTGAACTTGGCCTTGATCTTCTTGTCCAGCTCAGGGTTGGACTTGGCCACGATTTCAGAGACGTTGCCGTAGGCTACCTCGGCGCCTTCAATGTTGGCCTTGAAGTCGTAGAGGTCAGTGTGGGAGAAGGTGTCTTCTTCACCAACAATCTTGGTGTCGGCCACCTCGTTGACTAGGTCAACGGAGCCGGTTACTACGTCGTTGATGGTCAGTGAAAACTTCTTGCCGTCCACACCGGTGATCTTGCCGTAAACCAGGTCGTAGAGTTTCTGGGTGTTTTCTTCCAGGTTGGTAGCGGCTGCCTTGCGGTCAGCGTCGCTGGCGAACTTGAACTGGCTGGCCCCCCACAGGTCGGCCTCGATGCGGTGCCAACCGGTCCAGCTCTTGAGCACCTCGGGGTCGGTGACAGACTTGCCGGCGTCGGCAGACAGGTTCTGGATACGCACGTCGAGTGCGCCGTCGAGGTCACCGGCTTCCTTGATACCAAACTTCTCAGCGGTCGGCTCGATGCGCTCGTAGTGCTGGCGCGCTAGCGGGAACAGTTCCTTAGCCTTGGCGGTGTCACCAGAGGTGTAGGCGGCGGTGAAGGCCTTGGTGGCGGTTAGTAGCTGACCGACCTGGTCCTTAACGTAGGAGGTGTAGTTGGCTACGGCCTGCTCTTCAAGCTTCTTGACGTCGCTGCCGACGGCCACTTCCTTACCCTTGGTGACCTTGAGCTGGGTAGCTCCCACCAGGGCACCCACCATGTTGGGCTTGCAGGCGCTGTAGTAGGTGCCTTCCTTGAGGGCGGTGGTTAGCTCGGTGGAGGTGCCCGGGCCGATGTTCTCCTTTTCGGAGACGATCTGTAGCTTGTTTTCGGTCAAAACCTCAAACTCGTTGGGGACAGTACCCTCGTTGGAGATCTTGAAGGTCACCTGGCCCGCAGGGAAGGACTTGGAGGAAACCTCGCAGCCCTTGTCGGTGATTTTGACGTTGATGGTGTTGGAGCCGGCTGCGTTAGTGCCGGCGCTGCCACCCTGGTTGTTTGCAGTGCAGCCGCCCAGGACAGACAGGGCGACTACCGGTAGCGCCACCAGCGCGGCGCGTACTCGACGTGTAATCATCTATTTTTCCTTGTCGGATGGGTTTTGGGTTGGGAAGGAAGGGGTAGTTGCTGTGGTCGCCAAGCTTCCTTCCCGACGCCGTCGACCACAAGTCTTTTAGGCTGCGGCTACCTCAGCCGGCCTTGTTCTCCACCTTGGGGGCTTTACCCAACTTGGTGTGTGCCACCCGGGCGAAGAAGTACAAGGTGGGCCAGAAGTAGATGTTCCAGCCGATTACTTGCAGCCAGGTGGGGGTGGGGTTGACCTGGAATAGGGCCACGCTCACCTCGTAAAGCCAACGCAGCGGGTTGACTGAGGATTGGGGCACCCAGTCGGATACGTCCCAGGCGTGGTGAGCCCAGCCTGGCAACAGCGAGGCTTCCTGAAGGTCACCTAGGCCGTAGGAGATAATGCCGGCGGCCACCACAATCAGGAAGTAGCCGGTCACGGTGAAGAACAGGGAAAGATTGATGCGCACTCCCCCGCGATAGATCAGGTAGCCCAGCGCAATGGCTACCACCAGGCCACCAACCACTCCGGCGGCGATAGCTGGCGTGGATTTTTCTACAGCTGAGCGCACGGTCGCCCAAATAAATAGGGCGGTTTCGATACCTTCACGGCCTACCGCGAAGATGGCAATCCAGATGATGCCCCAGCCTCGCCCGTCTTTTTCTAGCGAGGCCGATAGGCTGTCGCGCAGGCCTTGGCTCATTTGGCGCGAGTTTTTGCCCATCCAGAAAATCATCCAGGTAACCATGGCCACGGCCACCAGCGATAGTGAACCACCAATGATTTCTTGGGCCTGGAAGGTTAGGGTTTGTGGACCCCAGGTCAAGATAGCGCCAATGGCTAGCGGCACCAGCGCAGCGGCCAACACCCCTAAAGTCAGCTTGCCAAACAGGTCTCGACGACCAATTTTGGCCAGGTAGGCGGCAATCACGCCTACCACCAGGGCGGCCTCTAGACCCTCACGCAGGGCGATAATAAAGTTCGCAAAGAATAGGGACATGCTCTTACTTTTATTAGGCTAGACTCACTTCCGAAAGGTCAGCCTAACCTTTATCTGCCCTACACTCAAGCAGTTTTAGCTAAGTTGAGACGCTCGGTTACCATAACGTGACTCACCCTTAAGTCCCAGACGCGGCGTCAGAATATTTGCGCAGCCATAGGCCACATTTTTGGCCACACCATGCCATAAAACCGGCATCTGCGGCGTCGAGAAAATAACTGCTTTATCCAAAGCCGCAACCGCCCTAGCCTCAGCGCTAAAACTACCAACGCTTAAACATGCGAAAATAGCTTTATGCGAGCATCAGCCAACCGAAGGCGTTTTGCGGCACTAACCTGCCTAGCCTTAGTCCCTACCCTTGGCGCCTGTCAGGCCCACATGGATCTAACCGTGCACCAAGAGGGCACCTACGACGCCGTCATCCGCATGGTGGATAACACGTCCTCGCAGATCACCAGCACTTCACAGTGCAAGCAGCTGGCTAGTTCCTTGCGCAGCTCGATTGCTACTAATAAGGGCAGTGAAATTAAGGTCAAGTCCATCAAGGGCGACGAGGGTATTGGCTGCGAATTCACCTTTAAATCTATTCCGGTAGCCACCGCCGCCACTAAGCCGGCCCCCAATGCCAGCGCCACTAGCACCGCCAATGCCTCAGCTAACACGAACGCCTCGGCGAGCCCCACCGGCGCCACTAACGCACTAGTGTGGCGCCAGGGCAACAAGGTTTTTGTGCGTATTCCCGGGGTAAACACTGACGGAAACTCTGAGGCCGCCGGCACCTCCCCTAGCGCGGGCACCTCAGCTGGCTCTGGCGGCTCAGGAAACTCAGCTGGTTCGAACGGCTCTGGCGGCTCTGGCTCTGGTAACTCTGGCGCATCCGGCGGCTCCAGCAAATCCGGCAGCGGCGATGATGTGGTTGAAAAATACAAGTCGCTGATCGACACCAAACTGACGGTAACTTTCCCCGGCGCAGTCATTGATGCTGGCGGCGGCAAGGTGCAGGGACACAAAGTCACTTGGAGCGGCCCGCAGATCCTAGCTACTGGGGTCAGCGCCTCGGGCTACGCGATTGGTAATGGCGGTATGCCCTGGTATTCGGCCTCACGCCCGTGGGCTTGGCTGATTGTTGGCTCGGTCTTTGCGTTGACGGCATTTGGTTTTTGGCGACGACGCCGTGCCCGCAGCTAGGGCGACGTCGTCAGCCCCAGCAGCGCCGTCGGACCCAGGCAGCTAAAACAGCACCACGGCACCAAAAAACCAATAAATCGCCCCGACAACCTTACGGTAGCCGGGGCGATTTATTTAAGCGTTCGCGGGGCTCAGCGGCCCTGGGCGATCTTCTGCTTGCGCTTGGAGCTGACCACTACGGCCACAACCACAATCGCGATCACCAAAACCGCAGCCACGCCACCGATGATCAGACCGGTAGACAGGCCGGAGTCGGAGGACTTTTCGGAAGCGGCGGCCTTAGCAGTGGCGGTGGGTTCAGCCTTCTTCTCGGCGCTAACCTTACCGGTAATAGTGCTAGCAGTGGTGCCATCAGCGAAGGTTACGGTGTTACCGGAGATGGTGCCGCCCTTAGCGGAGGTTACGTCGCCGGGGTAGGTTACCTTCATGTCCATCTTGTAGGTACCAACAGCCTGCAGGCTGGATAAGGATCCAGTTAGCGTGGAAGCATCAAAGGTGAACTCGCCCTTTTCTTCCTTACCACCCAGGATGGTGGCGGTGTCGCCCTTAACTACCAGGCGGCAGACCTTACCGCCATCAGTGCCATCAACAACCGTAGCATCGGTAGTGGTGCCCGCAGTGGCCGGAATAGCAGCCTTAATGTTGGGGCACACCTGGGTGATAATAGTGCCGTTATCGCCGTCAACAGCGATGTCAACCTGGTACACCGTGTTGGTCATGGACTCAATGTTGACGTTTGCGTGGATGGTGAAGGCCATAGCAGCCTGGGCCGGAGAAGCTACTAGCGCGCCGCCAACAGCCAGAGCTGCAGCCGCTCCTAGGGAAAGCGCCTTGGTACGAATACGCTTAAAAATAGACATTATCTACCTTTCTTTCTGCCTGGTTTGGGGATAAGCAGAATCCTCGGCAATTGTATGGGCTCAAACTTGATACTTGCTGGGACGTGTCCGACTTGTTACCTAAGTGGGTAACATATAAACCAAAACGACGATATAGCCAGGCTATATCGTCGTTTTAGTTTTAAACAGCTAACAAATACGGCTTACTGCTGCGGGTAGCCGCCCTGTCGGTAGCCCTGCTGGGGGTATTGACCTTGCTGAGGGTACTGGCCCTGCTGAGGATACTGACCACCCTGCTGCGGGTAGCCCTGCTGAGGATACTGGCCGCCCTGCTGGTAACCACCCTGGGGGTAGCCACCTTGCTGGGGGTAGCCCTGCTGCGGGGCGTAACCAAACTGGCCACCCATCCCACTAGGCGGCTTCTTCTTACCAGAGCGCACCGCGAAGAACACGCCCACACCAACCAGTAGCACTACTGCTACGCCAATGATTATGTAGAGCACGGTGTTGTCATCTGAGCTTGAGGAGCTGGAGGAACTACCTGAACCCTTGGCGCTACCGTCCCCATTGTTCGAGGCACCACCCTTGTTATCAGAAGAATCCCCATTGTCAGAGGAGCCACTACCAGGGTTACCTACTACCTTATACTTTCCACCCACCTTGAGCTTGGCGGTGTTGCCGCTAACTTCAGCGCCTTCAGCGGAAACAATGCCGCCACCAAAAGTTACGCGATAGTCGAACGAACTATCACCATAGCTACTGAGACTGCTAAGCCCAGTTAGATCGCCTGAAATACTCACATTGTTACCATCGCGCTCAACCTTGGAGCTAATGCCGCTCACGCCAGAGTCGGATGTGGTAGAGCTGATTAGTGTCTCAAGCGGCACAGCAACTTCGACGGCACAAACTTCTACACCCTCATACTGGGTAATTTCAGATTTTTTAACGGCGCCATAACCAAGCGGGCTAGTGCCGCCAGTGCTGTACTTACTGCACATGGTCTTGTGGTCAGCACCTTGGACAGTGCTGTGGACCTTCATAGAGACCGTTACAGTGTCCCCAGCGAATTTAAATTCGGTCCACACTTTCATAGTTTGAGCGTCATCAGCACGCGCTGGGACGGTAAGACTTACCAGCGAAAATGCCAGCACAAAGGCAGCCAAGATGGCCCCTAGGCGCGCCACAAACGAGTGTGACTTCAAAGCAACAGCGTTCATATTTCATACCTTAGCCCTTTTTAGTAGGCCCGGCATCCCAAAGCCTTGGGGATTAAACCCCGGCGCCCAACTATTTCCTGATTTTGCGTGACCTAGCGGACCGGTGTTTATGACCACAGGGCCCCACAATAAGCAGCACTACCCCAATGACTACCGTGAGCGCCGTCGCCCCCACAATCACGTAAAGCACGGCGCTACCAACCGACATCTCCGCGCCAGAGTCGCTGGCACTAGTGATAACAGAACTGGTGGTGGAGCTAGCGTCAGTAGCCACGTAACTGGCAGCGCGGGCCGGCGAATTTACCAGCAGCAGCGCAAAAGCCAGCAGTAGGGTGCCCAACACGGCCCCTACTCGCTCTAACCCTACTTTCATAGCATTCATCCTGCTCACGGCCCTATCCTAGGAACATTTAACCGGGATTTACCTGGATTTTAGCTGGGGATAACTCCCCTACTGCGCAACCCTTCGGTCGGCTGACGGCGCGCTATCTGCATTCTGGCGGCGCATTACCTGCATTTTCCGACGACGAAGGTGTCTTCTGCGGTAAATCGGAATTGGCGCCTGCAGGCATAGTGGCAGAGCCGAGGTCTTCATTAGAAGTTACCGACTTAGCAAAACAGGCCTTAACGCACACAAAAATCGCTACCGTACCAACAATCAGTATCAACGTAAGCACAGTAGTAAGCACCTGCATAAGATCAATCGACCATAACAAGCGATAAAATGACTGTAACAGGCGATAAAATCTTGGAGTCGAGGAAGTTAGATCCCCTCTGGCAGGTATGGCGTCAGGGTCATAGGGAGTCACAGAAGCCACTACTTCAAAGTCTTCATTTTTGGCAGTAAAAACGGATGTATACCTTTCCATCTCACCCCCAAAACAAGAAAAAGCCTCTACATCTCGAAATTCAATAATATATTCAATCTCACCAGTGTAAGCAGGATCTGTTACACCTATTATTTTAACGATATTATCTTCAACAATAATCTCTGCACCATATATTAGTGCGTGCGACAACTCCTCTTTAGGGTTCCCGATAATATAAGCTGAGCAAACTTCTACATCACCATAATGCCCCATCTCAAGCTTATAGACTTCCTGACCTAGATCAGCCTCTAACCGCTTAACGTAATCAGAGCTTTTTAAGCATATGCTTTTGGTTGATTCACTAGAATTCATGTGTGTTTTTATTTCAACATACACCCTACTATTATCGAAATTTATTTTCACCCAGGTGTGCATAATATCTTCACCATGCGCCGGTGCAGACACAGCAAACAGCGAACAAGTCAGCACAAGTACTAACACCAAAACTCCGCATACACGAGTCGCCATTGATCGCACATTAGCCATACTACCCGCCCTTTAGCTCTATAAACTCAGCAAATAAATCAACTAGGGATAACTGCTTAAGCCTAGCTGTTAGGCACCAACTAACAGCTATTAAACAAAACCAGGGCCGGGTGTAAAACCACGGCCCTGGTTGAGATGAACTCTAGCTAACCGTTATAGCCGCCATATTGACCCTGCTGGGGGTAGTTACCCTGCGGCGGATACTGTTGCTGGGGGTAGGAGCCAGGCCCGTAAGACTGCGGCGCGTAAGCAAACTGCCCACCCATCCCGCTAGGCGGCTTCTTCTTACCTGAACGCAGTGCCAGGAAGGCACCCAGACCCACAAGTGCTACCGCTGCAACGCCAATGATTACGTAAAGCAGGGTGTTGTCACTTGAGGACTTGGAGCTTTTTACAGCCAGCGGAGTGGGTGTAGCAGTAGCCGGAGCACCGTTAGCAACAGCGTTTTCATTGCTGCCAGAACCGGAAGTAATAGAAGGGTTAGCAGAGGGAGTGGCAGAGGGAGTGGCGCCACCCTGGTTATTTCCTGAGGAACCCCCATTGTTGGAACCGCCGTTAGACGACCCGCCGTTAGTAGAGCCGCCATTTGAGCTACCACTGCCCGGGTTACCAACTACCTTAAACTTGCCGCCAAGCTTGAGCTTTGCAGTGTTGCCACTGACTTCAGCGCCCTCTGCAGAAACGATGCCACCATCAAAAGTGATCTTGTAATCAAGAAAGTTAGCGCTAGTAGCATCAGAGAATACAGATAAATCGCCTTCATAGACAATGTTGGAACCTTCACGATAAAGTTTATCGTCTGTTCCGAAACCAACAGCAGTGTCATTAGAGCTAATGAATTGGTCAATCTTTATGGTTGCCTGCATTTCGCAAACTTCAACACCCTCATACTGGGTAATTCCATACTTGAGGGCACCACCATAAGCACTGGAATCTCCATATTTGTTGCACATGGTTTTATGGTCAGAGCCTTGCATTGTGCTGTGATACCTATAGGAGAAAGTTACATTATCTCCGCTAAAGCTATATTCCAGCCACATTTTCATGTCAAGCTCGTCGTCAGCGCGCGCTGGAGCGGTAAGACTTACCAGCGAAAAGGCCAGCACAAAAGCGACCACAACGGCCCCTATACGCGCTGCGAACTCGCGCGATTTAAAAGCAACAACGTTCATAGCCTTAGCCTAGTTACTTTTAACTGGATAAGCATTGGGGACAAGTCCCTAGGGCTACCTGACCACAGTCACAACCGCCCCAAGCCCCATCAATCTAGCTATTTGCCCAGTTCAGAAGCAAACCAATAGCTAGGGCTTCTTCCTAGATTGCCAGACAGCAACCCCTAG
>ERZ773207.85-NODE-85-length-32477-cov-68.197335_pt1 | contig 32477 bp, 30 predicted proteins | sample MGYA00580997_ERZ773207 | MGnify/ENA primary metagenome ERZ773207 (study PRJEB29015, sample SAMEA2738170) | human oral metagenome | biome: human oral; feature: human-associated habitat; material: saliva | place: China | collected 2239 ... | reverse complement strand
ATCGAAGCCCACTAAAACGTTTTCAGACGGCCTTATCCTGTCAGGCAAGGCCGTCTTTAATTCTTGAATATAAACCAGTAAAATAACAACGGAAAAGATGGGGAAGAAATTCTAAATCAGAAAACATAGGCATAAATTACAAGAAGATTCATCTTAATAACTGTTTTTAATGCATATTTCAAACTAAGTAACTTTGCCAGATTCCTGCCTGTAGGAAAATATAGTATGTATTTACTAATACTTGAAAATTGTCATAGAATGAATATAAATATCAAAATTTCGAATGCTGGAATTAAGTCGTCTAACTTATGGCAACTTGATTACGAAAATACCTTTAACAAGTCCTAATCAATATAAGAAATAGTTATGAGTAAAACAATATTATTTGGAATGCCTACTGTATCCGGATTGTATAAACTAATTGATAAGAATTTAAAATACCATGGTTTTAAAGTTATTAATATTACAGAAGACTTTGAAAACTTCCATTATCCTTCTATTTCTAGTTGGCTAAAAGTAAAATGGAGAAAATTTATTTACAAAGATATATCTGCTAAAAAAAATTTGAAATGTTTAACATTACAGAATATTATTACAGAGAAAATTAAGAATCTTGGCGAATTAGACTACGCTTTATTAATTAGTGGCGACATATACAATAATGATTTTATTCAATTTCTTAATAAAATAAGTCAAAATGGTGTAGTTAATTATCAATTTGACGGTTTACATCGATTTCCTTCAATTTATCCTTTAATAAATGAATTTAATAGATGTTATGTTTTTGATTCAAATGATTTATATTATTCGGAATACCATCTCTTTCCTGCAACAAATTTCTATTTTGACTATGAGCTAGATAACCTTCCCGAAAGAACAGTAGATTTCTACTTCACAGGTGTTCATATGGACTCCCGAGCAAAAGTAATTGCTAATTTTGGACGCTATGCAAAAACAAGGAATAAGAGTACTGACATAAATATATTTTGGAAAAGATACGCAGATGGCAGAAAAATATACCCTGATGAGAGCATTACACTTATTGATAAAACAATCAGCTTTGAGGAAAATATTAAACGTGCCCAACATGCGAAAGTATTAATTGACTTTGTTATTGATAAGCATAATGGCTTATCTTTTCGCACTTTCGAAGCACTAGGAAATAAACAAAAGCTGATTACCACAAATACACAAGTAAAATACTATGATTTTTATCACCCTAATAATTTCCTAGTTTGGGATGGATATGATTTTGCACAACTAGATGAGTTTTTAGCAAAACCCTACGTTGATATTGATGAGAAAATTCGACAAAAGTACAGTTTTAAAAATTGGATTAGTTATATACTACAAATTCAACCATATAAAGAAATAAAGCTTCCAAATCCAATAGAAGATATAAAAATCAAACCATAATGATAGGCCCATATAAAAAATCAAAAACTTACTATCATATTTTGGGATAAATGTCTTTTAAATTTCTATTAACATGGAAATTAAACTTATAATTTAACTGAAAATTAAAAACAGGGCGAAAATGCATAAACATCAACCTCTTATATCCATTATTATTCCATGCTATAACTCAGCTAATTACATCAAGGAAACTTTATTAAGTATTTATCACCAGTCTTATCAAAACTTTGAAATTATAGCTATTGATGATGGATCAAACGACAATACCTTAGAAATTCTATATAAAGAAGCAAAAAAAGAATCTAGATTAAAAATACTTTCACAAGAAAATACTTACTGCGTCAAAGCTCGTATTCATGCTATTCAATATGCCCGTGGCGATTACCTTGTTTGTCTAGATTCAGATGATCTTTTGGGAAGAGACTATTTGAAAGTATGTGTAGATGCAGCTGAAGCTGATAAGACATTAGCAATTGTATATACCGATGCCTTTCTTTTTGGCGCGAGAAATGAACCATGGAAGTTACCTAAATTTGCCTTACCAGACTTTTTACTGCAGAACTGCATCTATATTACTGCCTTAATCCGAAAAAAAGATTACGATGCAGTGGGTGGCTTTGATAGCAACATGACTTTTATTGAAGATTGGGAACTGTTTATTTCCATCATTAAAAATGGTGGAAAAGTCAAACAGATTCATCAGCCTTTGTTTTACTACCGACAACGACTCGACGAATCATCAGTGAGTAATTTAGCCTCTGATATAAAAGTCTCAGACAACCTACTAAAAATTTATAACAAACACTATGACTTTTACAAAGAAAATGGGATTTTCCTACAACTTTTAACTTCATACACACTAAAACAATATGAATTAAAACGAAAAAAATATAACAATCCTTTGAGAAAATATTTTTATAAATGGTTCAACCCCAGAAGATATCAAAAAATCCAACCCTACTTGGAATAATAGCTAATGAAACGAATATTAAAAAAAATATTTCATACTTGGAAAATACAACGTCAGCTTCAAGCAAATTATCGTTTCATTTCAAGTAATCCTTATATATATAAGTCAGAAAACTATCCAGATAGTTTTCTAAGTAAGGTTATTAAGCAAACAACATTCATAATTGACAAGGATCCCGTTCCTAGAAAAATTTACACTTTTTGGACTGGTAACAATCCAATGTCAGAATCCCGTCAATCGCATTTCGAGCTTCTGAAACTAGTTGCAGGAATAGAAGTGGTATTGATTACTCCAAATAATTTATCGGAATATATTTTATCTGAGTATCCACTGCACCACGCATTCAAATACTTATCCTTAGTACATAAAGCTGATTATCTACGTTGCTATTTTATGCATCATTACGGTGGAGGTTATAGTGATATTAAAGCTGCTCAATACAATTGGAGTCCTGTTTTTGACACTTTAGATTGTAGTAATGCATATTTTATTGGCTATCCTGAGATTAAAGCAGAAGACTTAGCACCTGTTGAAGGTAAGATAGGTGAAGATATGCGATGTTATTTTAGTATCATAGCTGGGAATGGTGCCTATATTTTTCGCAAACAAACCCCGTTTACTCAAGAATGGTATAACGAACTATTAAATAGGATGGATAATTACGCTGAACAACTGGAGAATAACCCTGGTAACGTTCTAGGCAATAACCCTGGATACCCAATCCCTTGGACAAATATATTAGGAGATATATTTCACCCTTTATGCTTGAAATATACAGATAAAATTCTCCTTGATAATACTTTACGTCCAAATTTGGAAAACTATCGTTGAATTAATAGCGTGGTTGACATCTAAACATTTAACTACTATTTATACAGCATGTAATATGAATAGTATCAAAAAGGAAACAACATGAGTACACAAGATTTGAACGGCAAAATCGCTTTGGTAACCGGCGCATCGCGCGGTATTGGTGCAGCGATTGCCGATACTTTGGCTGCGGCCGGTGCAAAAGTTATCGGCACAGCCACCAGTGAGAGCGGTGCGGCTGCAATCGGCGAACGCTTGGCGCAATGGGGCGGTGAAGGCCGTGCATTGAATTCTGCCGAACCTGAAACCATCGAAAACCTGATTGCCGACATCGAAAAAGAATTCGGCAAACTGGATATTCTGGTCAATAACGCCGGCATTACCCGCGACAACCTCCTGATGCGCATGAAAGAGGAAGAATGGGACGATATCATGCAGGTTAACCTCAAATCCGTCTTCCGCGCCTCCAAAGCTGTATTGCGCGGCATGATGAAACAGCGTACCGGCCGCATCATCAACATCACATCCGTTGTCGGCGTGATGGGCAATGCCGGTCAAACCAACTATGCGGCCGCAAAAGCAGGCTTAATCGGCTTCTCCAAAGCTATGGCGCGTGAAGTTGGCAGTCGCGGCATTACCGTCAACTGCGTCGCCCCCGGCTTTATCGACACTGATATGACCCGCGCACTGCCGGAAGAAACCCGCAAAACCTTTGAAGCGCAAACTTCTTTAGGCAAATTCGGTGAAGCGCAAGATATTGCCGATGCAGTCTTGTTCTTGGCTTCCGATCAGGCAAAATACATTACTGGTCAGACACTTCATGTCAACGGCGGCATGTTGATGCCTTAAACCGTTTGTTTATTTAAAGGCCGTCTGAATATTTCAGACGGCCCTTTTTTTCAATCAAAACACTACTTTACATTCTATCTTGATATAATCTTAATAATCCGTTAAATAACGCTCGAAACAGTAAGTCCAAATAAGCATGATACGGGAAATCAAATCGCAGAAATGAAGTTCATTCTGTGCGTTTTTATTTGGGTTTGCTGTCGGTTTTCGACGTGTTTCAGACGGCCTATATAACAATAGCTACTTTTAACGAAAGGCCGCCCACTCTATGCACGAATTCTCCCTCGGTCCCATTGTCATTGTCCTGTTGGTTTCCGTCATTACGGTTATCTGCTGTCGCAAGTTCAACATTCCTTCCATGCTCGGTTATCTTTTGGTCGGTTTTATTGCCGGTCCGGGTATGTTCAAACTGATTCCGCAAAGCCACGCTACCGACTATTTGGGCGAAATCGGCATTGTGTTCTTGATGTTCAGCATCGGTCTCGAATTCTCCCTGCCCAAACTCAAAGCCATGCGCCGCCTCGTATTCGGCTTGGGTGGTTTGCAAGTCATCATTACCATGCTCTCGATTATGGGCATTTTGATGGCAATGGGTACGCCATTTAACTGGGCGTTTGCCACTGCGGGCGCACTGACCATGTCGTCCACCGCCATTGTCAGCCGCATTCTGTCGGAAAAAACCGAGTTGGGTCAGCCGCATGGTCAAATGGCCATGGGTGTTTTGCTGATGCAAGATATTGCCGTTGTACCGCTGATGATTCTGATTCCGGCACTTGCTGGCGGCAGCGAAGGCAACTTGTGGGTAGAGTTGGGCTTGGCCGGTTTGAAAATGTTGCTGACCTTGGGCATTTTGTTCGTTATCGGCAGCCGAGTGATGTCGCGCTGGTTCAGACTGGTTGCCAAACGCAAATCGTCCGAACTCTTCATGATCAACGTTTTGCTGGTTACTTTGGGCGTAGCCTATCTGACAGAGCTTGAAGGCCTGTCTATGGCATTGGGCGCATTCGTCGCCGGTATGCTGCTTTCCGAAACCGAATACCGTATTCAGGTGGAAGACGACATCCGTCCATTCCGCGACATCCTGTTGGGCTTCTTCTTCATTACCGTCGGTATGAAGCTCGATATTCAGGCGCTGATCGGCAACTGGCAGCAAATCCTGATTTTGTTGGCAATCCTGTTGGTCTTGAAAGCACTGGTCGTCTTCATCATTGCTTTACGCATGAAAAACCCTGTGGGCGACAGCCTCAAAAGCGCGCTTTATTTGGCGCAAGGCGGCGAGTTCGGCTTCGTGATGCTGGCCATTTCCAGCAAAATCAATATGGTTTCGCCTGAATTGGAACAAGCAGCCACTGCAGCCGTCTTGCTCTCCATGATTGCCGCACCATTCATTTTGGGCAGCAGCGATGCCATCGTCAGCCGCTTCGTCAAATCCGACTGGGACATGAAAGCCTTGGATTTGCACTCCATGTTGGTGGAAACCATGAGCAAATCCGAACACGTCCTAATTATCGGTTTCGGACGCGGCGGTCAATCGGTTGCCCGTGTATTGGCGCAAGAAGGCATCCCCTACTTTGCCCTTGACTTGGATATTGCCCGCGTACAAGTGGCGCGCAACGCAGGCGAACCGGTTTCCTTTGGCGATGCCAAACGCCGCGAAGTCTTGGAAGCCGCCGGCTTGGGACGCGCCAAAATGGTGGTCATCACGCTGAACAATATGCATGAAACCCAACATGTTCTCGGCAACATCATGTCCATGCATCCGAGCATGCCAGTTTATGTTCGTGCTACCAATGACGATTACGTTAAAACCTTTACTGAAATGGGTGCGGAAGAAACTGTCTCCGATACTAAAGAAACCAGCCTGGTGCTGGCAAGCTATGCCATGTTGGGCCACGGCCTCTCCTACAACCATGTTTATCAAACCATAACCCATATCCGTCACAGCCGCTATGCGTCTTTGCAAGACTTGTTTGTCGGCAGTGATGATGACAGCTTCTCCGACGAGGACAGCAAGGCCGTCTGCCGCCATGCCTTCCCATTGCAAGGCGAAGCGCACGCCATCGGTAAAACCATCCGTGAATTGCCATTGGCAGCACATTATCTGAAACTATTGTTTATCCGCCGCAATACCGGAAAAATCCAAGACCTTGACCCTGATTTCGTTCTGGAAACCGACGACATTTTGGTTGTCGCAGGCAAGCAGGAAGAAATTATTTCCTTTGAAAACTGGTGCTTGCAGGGAGACATCTAATTATCGGCAAATAAATCTTGCGCGCATCAGGATTTTTTGGTTTAATAGCGTCTTCGCAATTTTGCGCATGGGTGATTAGCTCAGTTGGTAGAGCGTCTGCCTTACAAGCAGAATGTCGGCGGTTCGACTCCGTCATCACCCACCAAGTTTCTTTTTCATTGTCTTTGACAGTGGATGCGCGGTGGTAGCTCAGTTGGTTAGAGTACCGGCCTGTCACGCCGGGGGTCGCGGGTTCGAGCCCCGTCCGCCGCGCCATTATTTAAAAATACTGATTCTTCAGTATTTCCCTTTTTCGGGTGATTAGCTCAGTTGGTAGAGCGTCTGCCTTACAAGCAGAATGTCGGCGGTTCGACTCCGTCATCACCCACCAAGTTTCTTTTTCATTGTCTTTGACAGTGGATGCGCGGTGGTAGCTCAGTTGGTTAGAGTACCGGCCTGTCACGCCGGGGGTCGCGGGTTCGAGCCCCGTCCGCCGCGCCATAAAGTTAAAAATAAAAAATACCGGTTTTTACCGGTATTTTTTTCGTCTGTACTTGATGCCTTTTTATGAAAAATCGAGCTTTTTAAATAGTATAAACAGGACAGTACAATAAAGCAGACATATGGTTTAAATCCTGAAAGACCATCTATTTCAAGCTGATTCACACCAAATGCTTATTCATCAAATCTCTAAATCATCTTTCAAAATAGACATAAATACTTACCTCCCCTTCTTACACAAAGGCCGTCTGAAAACGTCAATACATTTTCAGACGGCATTTTTTAGCTTATCAAGCCTGATACCTAATCATACAGGAAGCTTTAGCATCAATCCAATGTTCACCACCGGGCTGAACAATTTTAGATACCAGCTTATCCAAGTCGCGTAAATAATCGGTTGATTTTTGGCTGTTGATAATGACGACAACCAGCAACGGCTTTTCGCCCAACCAATACCCTGCCAGTGCGCGGACATCTTTAAGCGTACCGGTTTTGAGGCGCAGGTTTTCACCGAGCTGTTTTAAGCGTGTTTTAAGCGTGCCGTCCTTACCGGCAATCGGCAGCGTACTGATAAACTCGTTTTTAAACGGGCTGAAGTAGGCTTTTTCCAACATTTGCGCCATCATGCGCGCATTGAGCCGTTCTACGCGGGACAGGCCTGAGCCGTTTTCCAACACCAGCCCTTCCGTATTGATACCGGCAACCGCCAGCTCGCTTTTTACGATAGACGCGGCCTTAGTCTGCGCCAGCTTGTAATCAGACATATTTCCGGCAAATTTAAGGAAAACCGAACGGGCAATCAGATTATTGGAATGCTTGTTCATATCGGTGAGAATATCGGTAAGCGGTTTGGATAGATGACTTGCCAACACATGCGCATCATGAGGCGCGACACCTATCGTCAGGCCGTCTGAAACCGTACCGCCTTGTTGGCGCCATTGGTTCACAAAACTTTTGCCGACATATTCTTTCATGCTGTACATATTCAGATACAGCTCTTGACCCAAGCAGCTTTCCGGCAGCTTGCCCGATACAGTCAGCGTATTGTTTTTATAAGAAGTCTTCATGTGGTTTTTTAAAACACCGCACTTCCCTTCTTTATTCTCAAGCGTCAATTTGTTTTGAATGTTTAGATTCGGCAGCGGCGGATTGGTACGGATGACCAAGCTTCCGTCTTCTTCTTTTTCAGCACGGAGTTCAACGGTTTTATACGCCAACATATTGGGATCGGGCGGTGTCATAAAGCTTTCGGCAGAATCGGAAGCAAAATCATCCGGATTCTTCACATCGCCCCACAGGCTGCGGTCGAGTATCAGATGTCCGTCAATATGGCGTATGCCCTTATCGCGCATCTGTTGCTGCATTTGCACCAAATCATGCTGGTCAAACACAGGATTGCCGCTCCCCACCCAATACACGTTGCCTTTCAATGTATCGCCTTTGATTAGTCCGTTGGTTTTAAACTCCGTTTTCCAACGATAATCGCCGCCCAGCATACGAAACGCGGTAAATGCCGTTACCAGCTTCATGGTCGAAGCAGGATTGCGCAATTCATCGGCACGGTGTTCGGCAATCACTTTGCCGCTGTCCAATTCCTGCACATAAACAGAAATCTCATTTTCAGGAATACGCCCGAAATCCAAAGCCCATGACGGACAAACCGCCATCATCAGGCTGATTGATAAAATACTTTTCAACTTCATTGTGTTACAAAAATCTTATAAATTCTTACAAGGTACTTAGGCCGTCTGCACGTTTCAGACGGCCTTTTATTTATTTCTGATGCGCTTTCAAACGCAAAGCAAACATGACGACCACAACACCAACACCCAAAGCGCAACCCATCGCCAAATGGATACCGTCCAGCATTGCCTGTTGCGGCATATCTGCGCTGGAAAGTTTCTCGCCGATATTGGTCGCACCGACGAAAAACGCCGCGCCGATGGCACCGGCAATCGGGTTGATGGTGGTCAGAATCGCCGCACCGTGCGGATTGAGCGTTTTCGGCAACGCGTTCAGACCATGGGTTTCGCCGGTTACACAAGCAGACACGGAAAGCGCCAACAACGTAAACATCGCTGTCAACATCACCACTTGCGTATCAATCCGTAAAAACAGCCACAATACCGCCAGCGACACCACCAGCATCACTGTTGCAGGCAAGACGACAAAACGTCCGCCCTTTTTGTCCAACAATTTGCCGAACAAAGGCGCGGCAACTGCTTGGGCAATACTCGCAGGCATCAGTATCAGGCCGGTTGCCGTACCGGTCAGCATCAACACTTGCTGCGTGTACATCGGCACCATCAGTTCCAAGCCCAAGAACAGGAATATCGCACCAGCCAAAATCACAACGCAATATCTGAACTGTTTGTATTCAAACGCACGAAGGTTCAACAACGGCGTAGCCAAACGGAACTGCCGGTGCGCAAACCAACCCACCAGTACAACGGAAGCGGCAAAGAGCAGGATAAATTCCAGCAGCGGCATATGGGCAAAATTACTGCTCGCATAAACCAGCCCGCCGAAGCCCGCAATCGACAAAACTGCCGACAACATATCGATTTTCGGACGGCTGATGTTGCTCAAATTGACCGTCAAATATTTGCCCACCAGCACCATCGCCGCCAACATAAACGGCGCGGTAAAGCCGAACAGCACACGCCAATGCGTATGGTCGATGATGATGCCCGATAGCGTCGGCCCCATTGCAGGCGCGGCGGTAAACATCATGGTAATCACGCCCATCGCCGTTCCGCGCCTGTTGGGAGGGAAAATCGACAACACGCCGTTAAACAGAAGCGGGACAAAAAACGCGGCAGACACTGCCTGCACCATACGCCCGACCACCAATACGCCAAACGTCGGTGCAAATGCGCAAATCAGCGAGCCTGCTAAAAACGTTGCCTGCGTAAACAGCACCATTTTGCGCGTTTCAAACCATTGAATCACGCCTGCCGTAATTGGCGTAAATGCCCCCATGACCAGCAAAAAACCCGTCGTCAGCCATTGAACCGTGGTCTTATCGACACCGAAATCCTTCATAATCGGCGTGAGTGCGACATTCAGCAGCGTATCGTTGAGATAGCCGAAAAATGCGCCGATGAATAAGGTAGCGACAATGGTTTTAGCTGGAAAGTCGGGATTGTCGGCATAGTATTCGTGTGCCGTTTCGCCCTCTTGCGAATCAGAAGCGTGCATAATAATTTGAAATATCAGCGAAACCGTTATTTTAGCATAAACCTTTTTTTGACAGGCCGTCTGAAACCTTGACCGCTTCCCCAGACAGCACTAAAATTTAGAATCGTTTCTATTTTTATTATCAAACAGGAGAAAAACATGTCAAAGAAAGTCAGCATCTTGGTCGGCAGCCTGCGTAAAGGCTCGTTTGCACGAAAAATCGCACAAAACGTCATTTCCATGTTCCCCGAAGGCTACGAAGCGCAAATCGTTGAAATCGGCCATTTGCCTTTATACAACTTCGACTACGACGATCCTGCCGTTACCGACTTCCCCACTCCGTCCAGCTATACCGAGTTCCGCGAAACCATCAAAGCCTCTGCCGGCGTATTGTTCGTGACTTCCGAAAACAACCGCACTGTCCCGGCCTGCCTGAAAAACGCCATCGACATCGGTTCCAAACCCAATGCCGATGTTGCCTGGAAAAAAACACCTGCCGGCATCATCAGCCATTCAGTCGGCAAAATGGGCGGCTATAGCGCGCAAAAAAATCTGCGCCTTGCCCTTTCGTATTTCGATATGCCGCTGACCGGTCAACCGGAAGTGTTCCTCGGCAACTCGCCTACTCTGTTTGACGACAACGGCCAGCTCATCGAATCTGCACGCGGATTTGTTCAAGGCTATATCGACCAATTGGTTGCCTTGATTGAGAAAAACCCTAAATAACCGAGATTGAAGCATACAGGCCGTCTGAAAAACGAAATTTCAGACGGCCTCATCTTTTGCAAAAAATCAGTTTTTCGACAGTTCCTAAATTTTTACTAATTGAGTGCAGTTATAATCACTATCCACCTATCCTCCGGAGAACTTCCATGCGCGTATTATTGGTTGAAGACGATGCCATGATTGCCCAAGCCGTCAGTGCCAATCTGAAAGACACCGGCTACGCTGTCGATTGGGTCAGTCGCGGTTCGGAAGTTGCCGCAGCAGTGGCTGCGCAAGCATACGATTTGCTGCTCTTGGATTTGGGTTTGCCCGGCAAAGACGGTTTGGACGTATTGGCGCAAATCCGCAACGGCGGCTGTACCGTTCCTGTCTTAATCGTGACCGCGCGCGACGATTTGCACAGCCGCCTCAACGGCCTAGACGGCGGCGCAGACGACTACATCGTCAAACCCTTCGACATGGCGGAACTGCAAGCCCGTATGCGCGCCGTATTGCGCCGACACGGCGGACAGGCGCAAACGCTGCTGAGCAACGGCATCATCACGCTCAATCCTTCCACCCATCAGGCGGAAGTGGTCGGGCAGGAACAGGCCATCATGCTCAGCAACAAAGAATTTGCCGTCCTCCAAGCCCTGCTGCTGCGTCCGGGCATGATTCTGTCGCGCAGCGATTTGGAAGACAAAATCTACGGCTGGGGCGAAGAAGTCGAAAGCAACGCCGTTGACTTCCTGATTCACGCCTTACGCAAAAAACTCGGCAAAGAAGCGATTCAAAACGTCCGCGGGGTCGGCTGGCTGGTTGCACAAAACAACCAGGCCGTCTGAAAAACCAAAACAATATCAACACACAAACCATGCAACGCCTTATCCACACCATCAAACAATCCCTGCAAGTCCGGATCAGCCTCGCCCTGATCTGCATGCTCCTGCCCCTCTCCATTCTTGCAGGCATATTTTCATATTACGATACTTATCACGAGACCCAAGAGGTTCAAGACGACCTGTTGCGCCAAGTCGCGAACTATCTCGACCCGAGCGATGCCGATGACGAAAATCACTCGCTCGACAACGACAACAAGATTTCCGTTCAATTTCCCAATACGCCCAACCCCATTGTCAGCCTGCCTGAGCAGATTTCAGACGGCCTGCACACCATTCAGGCCGATGACGACGATGATTACTACCGCGTTTATACCCGTAATACCAAGCAAGGCCGCATCGCCGTCATGCAGGAAAGCGACTATCGCGAAGAGCTGGCCGAAATGGCCGCCGTGCAGAGCATCCTCCCCATGCTCCTCGCCCTGCCCCTGATTATCCTGCTTACCGTCTGGATTACCCATCGCGCCATGCGTTCCGTCAAAACCCTGTCCAACGATTTGGAACAACGCCAAATCAACGACCTCTCGCCGATGGACACGAAAGACATTCCCAGCGAAATCCAAGGCTTTGTCGTCGCCATCAACAACCTGTTGCAACGTACCGACGAAAACGTCCGCCAACAGCAACGCTTTATCGCCGATGCCGCACACGAATTGCGCAGCCCCATGACCGCCCTTTCCCTGCAGGCAGAGCGGCTCAACAATATGCAGCTGTCCGCCGAAGCGCGCGAGCAGTCCGCCCTGTTGCAACAAAGCATACAGCGCAACCGCCACCTGCTCGAGCAACTCCTCTCCCTCGCACGCGCCCAAGCACCCGAAACCCAACGCCCCAAAACCCTGATCAGCCTGCAAAACCAGTTCCGCCGCGTCTTGCAGGAACTCATGCCGCTGGCGCTGGCCAAAGGTCAAGACATCGGCGTCGCCGTTGAAAACGACTGCCAAATCCACGCCGACGACACTGAAATCTACACCCTCATCAAAACCTTTACCGACAATGCCATCCGCTACACCCCCAAAGGCGGCCGCATAGATTTGGGCTTTGACGAAACCGCCGAATACCTCAACATCTGGGTGGAAGACGACGGCCCCGGTATTCCCCCAAGCGAGCGCCAACGCGTTATCGACCCCTTCTACCGCATTCTCGGCACCGAACAACAAGGCACCGGCCTGGGGCTTTCCATCGCAAACACCATTGTCAAACGTCATCAAGGCCGTCTGAAACTGGCCGACAGCCGACGCTTTGACAGCGGCTTGCTAATTATTGCCGAGTTGGATAAAAAGACGCTTTAAATAATCGACCCGCCCAATTTGGTTTATCTAGCTTTAATCCGATAAATGAAAACGTTTTAAAACCAAAGGCCGTCTGAAAATACCTTTCAGACGGCCTTTTTATATTTTGGAGCAAACCTCATTCATTCCTCACAAATACGGCTGCAAGGTTTGGCGGAGAATTTCCATATCGGTAATTTCAGTGATATTGGCTTTGCCCAAGTATTCCAAACCGACAAAACGCATAATGCCGCTGCTGACTTTTTTGTCGTGGCTCATGTGTTCAATCCATTTTTCAAAGGAGAAAACAGGCGGCTCAGACGGAAGGGAGGCGGCTTCCATTAAAGCGGCAATGCGGTCGGTATCGGCTTGTTGGGTTTTGCCCAAAATTTGCGACAAACGGGAAGCAAGGACGCAACCGGCGGCAACGGCTTCGCCGTGCAACCATACGCCGTAGCCCATTTCGGCTTCGATGGCATGGCCGAAAGTGTGGCCGAGATTAAGCCACGCGCGGATGCCCTGCTCGGTTTCATCTTGGGCAACAATATCGGCCTTCATTTTGCAGCAATGGTAAACGGCTTCTGCCATTTTTTCTTGGTGTTGCGCCATCAGGTCGGCCATATTCTCTTCCAACCAAGCAAAAAATTCGGCATCGCCCAATGCGCCGTATTTGATGACTTCCGCCATGCCTGCGGAAAGTTCGCGTTGTGGCAGCGTTTGCAGGGCAGTCAAATCGGCCAAAACGGCTTGCGGCTGGTAGAACGCGCCAATCATGTTTTTACCGAGCGGATGGTTGATGGCAGTTTTACCGCCGACCGAAGAATCGACCTGGCTGAGCAATGTGGTCGGCACTTGGATAAAAGGTGCGCCACGCTGATAAGTCGCCGCGGCAAAGCCGACCATATCGCCTATCACGCCGCCGCCCAAAGCGATTAAAGTGGTTTTGCGTTCGGCACGGTTTTGCATCAGACCATCGTAAATCAGGTTAAGCGTCTGCCAGTTTTTATATTCTTCGCCGTCGGGAAGGATGATGCTGAAATGCGGCACGCCCAGTCTGTCTAAGGCCGTCTGAAGCTGTTTGAGATAAAGCGGCGCAACGGTTTCGTTGGTAATAATGGCTGCTTTTTTGCCTAAATAGGGCTGAAGCAGCGTATCGGCCTGCTCAATCAGTTTATGCCCGATAAAGATGGGGTATTGATGGGACGGGGTTTGGACAGTCAGTGTGCGCATGGTGTTCCTTTGCAAAGCGTGTTTATTCGCCTAAAGCCTGTATCAGGCGTTTGAGCGTTTTGTGACAGCTGTCGGATTCGATGACGAGATGGGCGGTTTGACGGTACAGCGTATCGCGTTGGTCATACAGCTCTTGCAGTTTGGCCAAAGGGTCGGCAACTTGCAACAGCGGCCGGTTGCTGTCGTAACGGGTACGCTCCAGCAAGGTTTCTGGGCTGGCATGCAGATAAACAACCGTGCCGTTTTGGCGCAAAATCTGTCTGTTTTCACTGCGTAATACGGAGCCGCCACCGGTCGATAAAACAATGTTGCGCCGGGAAGCGAGCTTCTTCAGCATATTGGTTTCGCGGTTGCGGAAGCCTTCCTCCCCTTCCATCTCAAAAATGGTCGGAATGGATACGCCCGAAGAAGTGCAGATTTCGTAGTCGCTGTCGTAAAACGGGCATTCAAACATTTGGGCAAGCTGCTTGCCCAAAGTGGTTTTGCCCGCGCCCATCAACCCGATTAAAATTAAATTACCGTTGATTTTTTCCATGAGGGTCATTTTATACGATATGGTGGTTTCGTGGAAAAGTTCGTCGTTTTTCAGACGGCCTTTTCATCCCAGGCCGTCTGAAAACCAAAACAGGCATACCTTTGCAGATATGCCTGTTTGTCATTTTAAAAATCAGTAGCGCAGATTGTTACCCACATTATCCATGATGCGCGGCGTGATGAAGATCAACAGCTCACGGCGGTTTTCACGTTTGCCGCGTGATTTGAACAGATTGCCGACAACAGGAATATCGCCCAAAACAGGTACTTTGTTCACTGCATTGGTGCTTTCTTCTTCGTAAATACCGCCGACAATCAGCGTGCCGCCATCTTCAACCATGGCTTGGGTATTCAAGTGTTTGGTATTGATACACTTGGTTGTCAGAGAATCCACGGTACAGTCGATCGGGGTATCGCGATTAATCTTCACAGTCATGATGATTTGACCGTCAGGCGTAATGTTCGGCGTTACGGTCAAGCCCAAAACGGCTTTCTTGAAGGTAATCGAAGTCGCACCGCTGGAAGAAGCCTCTTGGTAAGGAATTTCCGTACCGGATTCGATTTTGGCTTCTTTGCGGTCTTGTGTCAGCACGCGCGGATTGGAAATGGTTTTGCTCTTACCTTGTTCTTCAGATGCGCTGATTTCCAAGCCCAATGCGCCGGACGAGAACGCACGCACCAGCGCAATGCTGTTGACTGCGGCTGCGGTCGGCAGACTGACGTTCGGATCCAAAGTCCATGTGCGGTAGCCTATGTCGCCACGGTTAAACGAGGCATTGGTATTGTAGTTGGTTTGTGCATTGCTCCAGTTGCTGCCCCATGCGTTACGGCCACTTGCACCACCGGAACCGAATTTAACGCCCAAGTTGCGGAAGAAGGTATCTTCTGCTTCCACAATACGCGCTTCCACCATCACTTGACGGGTTGGAACGTCCAATTCATCAATCAGTTTGCGGAATTTCTCAATCACGCCGCGGTTGTCGGTTACGATCAGCGTATTGGTGGCAGGATCGATTAAGGCGCTGCCTCGGTTGCTCAACAGAGTGTTGCGGGTGTTGGAATTATTGCTGTCGTATTCTTCCAAACGCAGAATTTTGCGGAATTCTTCCACGTTTTTGTATTTCAACTGGAAGGTTTGAGAATACAGCGGACCCAATTCGGCAATCTCTTTTTCAGCCTGTAAGAAGGCTTTGTCTTTTGCCAACAATTCATCGCGAGGCGCAATATTAATGATGTTGCCTTGACGGCGCATATCCAAATTGCGTGCCTGCATGACCAAGTCTAAAGCCTGATCCCAAGGTACATCTTTCAGGGACAGGGTCATGGTGCCTTTGACGGTATCGCTGGCAACAATATTCACGCCGGATTCTTTTGCCAAAATCTGCAAGATGGTACGAACTTCTACATCTTGGAAATCCAAAGAAATTTTACGGCCTTTGAACGATTTGTTTACATTTTGGTTCAAGCCACCGGATTCGGTATTGGCGGCTTTAGGCGATACTTCAAATACAAAACGGCCGGAAGAAGCTTTGGTATTGATGTCCCAATTCGCATTATTGTTGCGGATAATGAGCTGGGTAGAATTGCCGATACGCTTGAGCGTAACGTTTTGTACAGGGGTATTGAAGTCAGCCACATCCAAACTGCGTTGCGCTTGTGTCGGCAGCGTATGGTTTTTCAAGGTCACAACCACACGGTCGCGCTGCTGTTTAATGTCCGGCTGTCCGCTGAAACCAGGGGCGGACAATTCAATAATGCCGGAATTGCGTGCGCCTTTGCGAAAATCGATATTGGCTGCTGAAACAGCTTGATAAGTCTGAGCAGCGCGCGCGGTAGACGGCGTAGCCGCACGTTCATTTGCAACGGCCGCATTGGTTTGGTCAGTAGATTCGTTTACAAATACCCAAACTTCGTTGCCGCGAATCTCAGTATTGTATTGGCTGATTTTGTTCAAACCCAAAACCACGCGTGCACGGTCATTGTTTTGCGCCGCAGTAATTTGATTCAGCAATGGGTCGGCATATTCCAAAACAGGTTGAGGCAAACGGATATTGGTATTGGCAAAATCCAATGCAATACGCGCCGGAGTAGATGTTACAAAACCATGAGGTGTAGTGACGTCTTTGTCGAAACGGATTTTGATGATTTTTTGGTTGTCAGGCAAAGTGGAAACGTTGATATCGGTAATATTGCCTGCAAAGGCCGTCTGAACAGCGAGGGCAACGCTGAAGCCGGCAAATAATTTTGTCATGTGCTTGGTTTTCATAATCGAGTGAGACCCCTAAATTAATTTGAATTCGAACTATCTGAGCTATTGGAAGAATCCGCCTCTTTACTGCTCAATGGCAATTCGGCCTTCCGGTACACCCAGTTGCCGTAGCTATCTTCAACTTGCTCGGTCAAGATAATTTTATCTTCGGTAATACTTTGGATTCTGCCGTAATTCTGACCGATGTAGTTTCCGGGATAAACGGTATAAACATGGTCGTTGACCTTGATAAATCCGGAAACTTTGCCGCCGCTTTGCAGCGTTCCGACGAAGGCCATGTTTTCCAAACTGAAGGCTTCCAATGTTTCTTTCGGACGGTTCACATCCGGCGCATTGCCGCCTTTAGGGGCAGTGTCCAAACGGCGTGAATCAAACGCATTCATGCCTTTAAAGTTCGGCGGGCTATACGGCTTAGGCAATGTAACCGTCGGCTCTTCAAACGGAATAATCTTGGATTTTGCTTCCTGACGGGTTTGCGTCATCCATTGAGTCAAATCTTCATAGCTTTGCGTACAGGCTGCCAAGGGAAGAAGACTTAAGAGTAAGATGATTTTTTTCATGATTTCCCTATTCTTTTATTTTTGCTCATTCTCGGCAGGTTTGCCTTCTTCTTGTGCCTGTTGCGCAGCCAATTCGGCAGCAATCTCTTCGGCCGGACGGGCTTTGTAAGTCGTCGCAATCGCGCTCAATGTCAACTCGCCTTTATTGCCTTTGCCTTCTTTGTCCTCGCCTGCGTTCACGAGTTTCAAAGAATCTAACGTAATAATGCGCGACAAATCGCCTACATCACGGGTAAATTGGCTGATCTGAGAGTATTTGCCTGTGATGGAAATCTGATAAGGCAGTTTTTGAATCGGACCATCGTTTTCAGGTTGGAGTGGTGCAACGCTGTCCAAACGCAGTCCGTTGGTTGAACCTGCCTGATGCAGCTCTTGAATCAGGTTCGGAATTTCCGCGTCGGTCGGCAATTGTTTCAACAAAACATCAAATGCAGAACGGATCGAAGCCAATTCAGCCTTCAAATTATTCAAGCTTGCCGCCTGAATGCTTTTACGCGTAAAGGTTTCCTTCAGCTCTTCTTCTTTGGCTTCCTGCGTATTCAAGGTTTCAATCTGATCTTTAAATACACCGACATAGCCCAAAGCCAACATACCGACAATCAATAAACCTGCCAGCAAAAGTTTTGAAGGCATATTGAGCAGGTACAGGTTTTGTACGTCCAATTGTTTCAGGTTTTTAGATGCCATTATTGAGCCTCCGGAGCAGGTTCGACCACAGGTTCGGCCGTTTCACCGCTGCTTTGGGCAGTCGGTGCAGGAGCCGGCGTATTTACTTGGTTGATTGAAGATTTCAAAGTAAATTCTTGGTAGTTATCTACTTTTTTAATGCTCAACAATTCAGGTTGCAAGAAAATACCTGTACTTGGCAGGGAGCGCATCATAACGGCAATTTTATTGTCGCTGATGGCATGGCCGCTGATTTTATAGCTGGTCGGGCTTTCTGCTTCCAACGCAGTCAAATAAGTATTATCGGGCGTAAGCGCATTCAAAGAATCAAGGATATAGGCCGCTTGATAGCGTTTTTCCTGCAACTCTTCCACTTTTAGCTTCTTGGCCAAGAAGGCTTCTTTTTCTTGCTGAAGTTTATCGATTTCGCCCAATTCTCTATCAAGTCTGTCAATTTCGGTTTGCAGGAAGTTGTTGCGGCCTTCTTGATTGCTGATGGCGCTGTCGATACCGAGATAGGTAGCGGCCGCCAAGCCCAAACCTACTGCAAAAGCACCAAGCATCAATATTTTGAATTGCTGCTGCTTGCGCTGTTTAATCTCTTCCCGATACGGAAGAAGGTTGATTCTGGTTAATTCGATCATGTTCTCAAAGTCCCCTTAATGCCAATCCAAACGCCAAAGTCAGTGACGGCGCATCAATTTGAAACTGCGGCAATTCTACTTTTGCACTGCGTTCCACATATGAAATCGGATGCAGATATTCTGTTGCCGTATTGGTTTGCGAGAAAATGCTTTCCGCCAAACCTGCCTGCTGCGCGGTAAAGCCGGTCAGCAGGATGTGTTTGATATTGGAGAAAGAATCAGTGGCCTGCGTGGTATAGTAAAATTGCAAAACACGCTGAACTTCTTGCGCAACCTGCACATTAAAACGGTCGGCAATCTGAGACTGGTAGTCGGAAGGCTTGTTTTGGGAAGCCATCATTTGAGCGGCTTTTTCTTCCGTTACCTGATAAGTACGTTGAATCAGCTGATTGAGCTGCTCTGTGCTGACCGGTGTTTCTTGTTTATAGAGAATGCGGCCGTTTTGCAGAATCAGGGCATACATTTGCGTTGCATGGATGCCGAACACGGCAACTTTTTCCTCTGCCATTTCGGGAGCATGCGTATTCATCCAGTAGACAAAGGCATTGCGTTGCGCCAGCAAGTCCAAATCCAAAGCGGACAAAGGCAAGCCCGCATTTTCAAACATTTCAATGCGCGGCTCGACATCGTCTTTTTTGGCTGCAACAGCTAAAACATGCTGACCCGAACCGACTTCTTCGGCTTGAAAGTCGTAGTTCATTTCTTCAATAGGCGCAAATTGGCCGACTTCCGCCTCGACAAACTCTTCCAAGTCCAAATCGGTATCACGCGGGTTGTAAATAATTTGCTCGACTGTCGCCAAATTTTGTGGCACAGCCGCAACAATATTTTTGCAAGAACTGCGTAATTGTGTGAAAGTATGTTGGATGTAAGTAGCAAGCTGATCGTAGTCTTGAATTTTGTTGCCTTTGACAATATTTTTAGGCAATTTGGTAATAACGTATTTTTCCAGCTGAATTTGGTTTAAACTACGGCCTGTCAGTTGTACCATCTTAATGGCATGTTGGCTGATGTCGACGCCGATGGCAGAGCGGTTGTTCAATCCGCTAGAAGCCTTGCCTGTTTTGGTATCTTTCGTGCTTTTAAATAAGCGCATGATTTGACTTCCCTGTATCATTTTAGGAGTGAGTAACTGTTTCGTTATCCGTAAAGGACTTCTTATTCTTTACACAGTATTGACTGTGGCTGATAGAAATCGTTTCCCATTTTACTTTATTTATCGCCATTAATGGCAAAATTATTACTTAGTCATGATTAAAAAGATTATAACGACCTGCATGGGTCTCTTATTAGGACTGGCTCTTTTCGGTGTAGGTTTGATTGCAATTGCAATTTTGGTAACCTATCCAAAACTGCCGTCTTTGGACTCTTTACAACACTACAAACCAAAAATGCCGCTGACGATTTATTCTTCAGACGGCCAAGTCATTGGCGTTTACGGCGAACAACGGCGTGAATTTACCAAAATCGGCGACTTCCCGAAAATTTTGAAAGACGCCGTGATTGCCGCCGAAGACAAACGCTTCTATGACCACTGGGGCGTGGACGTTTGGGGCGTGGCGCGCGCCGCAATCGGCAACGTCATGGCCGGCGGCGTTCAATCCGGTGCCAGTACGATTACGCAACAGGTTGCCAAAAACTTCTACCTGAGCAGCGAGCGTTCGTTCACCCGTAAATTCAACGAAGCCCTGCTGGCCTACAAAATCGAGCAGTCTTTGAGCAAAGACAAGATTTTGGAGCTGTACTTCAACCAAATCTATTTGGGTCAACGCGCTTATGGTTTTGCATCCGCCGCCCAAATTTATTTCAATAAAAATGTTAATGATTTAACATTGGCCGAAGCCGCCATGTTGGCCGGCTTGCCTAAAGCACCTTCCGCCTACAATCCGATTGTGAACCCTGAGCGTGCCAAATTACGTCAGACTTATATTCTGAACAATATGCTGGAAGAAGGCATGATTACCCTGCAGCAACGCGATCAGGCTTTGAAAGAAGAGTTGCATTACGAACGTTTTGTACAAAACATTGATCAAAGCGCCCTGTATGTTGCCGAGATGGTGCGTCAAGAGCTGTTTGAAAAATACGGCGAAGATGCCTACACGCAAGGCTTCAAGGTATATACTACCGTCGATACCGCACACCAGCGCGTGGCTACCGAAGCCCTGCGTAAAGTTCTGCGCAATTTCGACCGCGGCAGCAGCTACCGCGGTGCAGAAAACTACATTGACCTGAGCAAGAGCGACAACGTAGAAGAAACCGTCAGCCAATACCTTTCTACACTTTACACCGTCGATAAAATGATTCCGGCGGTTGTATTGGAAGCCTCACGCAAAGGTGTACAGATTCAGTTGCCGAGCGGCCGTAAAGTCACGCTGAACAGCCACGCTTTAGGCTTTGCCGCCCGCGCCGTCAACAACGAAAAAATGGGTGAAGACCGCATCCGCCGCGGTTCCGTCATTCGCGTAAAAGGCAGCGGCGATACCTTTACCGTCGTTCAAGAGCCTTTGTTGCAAGGCGCATTGGTGTCTTTAGATGCGAAAACCGGTGCAGTCCGTGCATTGGTCGGCGGCTACGACTACCACAGCAAAACCTTCAACCGCGCAACTCAAGCCATGCGCCAACCCGGCTCGACGTTCAAACCGTTCGTTTATTCCGCCGCTTTGGCAAAAGGCATGACTGCTTCCACCATGATTAACGATGCGCCGATTTCCCTGCCGGGCAAAGGTGCAAACGGTAAAGCGTGGAACCCGAAAAACTCTGACGGCCGCTATGCCGGTTACATCACGCTGCGTCAGGCTTTGACCGCGTCGAAAAACATGGTGTCCATCCGCATCCTGATGTCTATCGGTATTGGCTACGCGCAACAATACATCCAACGCTTCGGCTTCAAGCCGTCTGAAATCCCTGCCAGCCTGTCTATGGCTTTGGGTACAGGCGAAACCACGCCGTTGCGTATTGCAGAAGGTTACAGCGTCTTTGCCAACGGCGGTTACAAAGTATCTGCCCACGTCATCGACAAAATCTACGACAGCCAAGGCCGTCTGAAGGCGCAAATGCAACCTTTGGTAGCCGGTGAAAATGCACCTCAAGCCATTGACCCGCGCAACGCCTACATTATGTACAAAATCATGCAGGACGTTGTCCGTGTCGGTACCGCACGCGGTGCAGCCGCACTCGGCCGCTCCGACATCGCCGGTAAAACCGGTACCACCAACGACAACAAAGACGCATGGTTTGTCGGCTTCAACCCTAGCATTGTGACTGCCGTCTATATCGGCTTTGACAAACCGCGCAGCATGGGCCGTGCAGGCTACGGTGGTACAATCGCCGTACCGGTTTGGCTGGAATACATGCGCTTCGCCCTGAAAGGCACCAGCGTCAAACCGATGAAAGCACCTGATGGCGTGGTTGCAAACGGCGGCGAAGTGTACATGCGCGAACGCATGACCACCAGCTCCGACCTGGCCTTGGACAACAGCGGCGTTGCACCTCGCCCCGCTCAACCTGCCCGTCGCGCGGTTCCGAATGAAAACCGCCGCCGCACCGAGAGCGGCAATGCGCCAGCCCGTGAAGAATTAGACGAAACCCCAGTTTTGCCAAGCAATAGCGGCAACAATAACAAACAACAACTGGACTCTCTGTTCTAATGTTCTAAAGCAAGGCCGTCTGAAACGTTCAGACGGCCTTTTTTGAGAAAATTCAAAGCAAAACCATGATTGATTTACACTGCCATTCGACCGTTTCAGACGGCATGCTGTCCCCAACCGAAGTTGTCCGACTCGCCCGTCAAAACGGTTGCACCCTGCTCGCCCTGACCGACCACGACCATACCGGCGGACTTGCCGAAGCACGCGCCGAAGCCGATACCCTCGGCCTCCCCTTCGTCAACGGCGTGGAAATATCCGTCACTTGGCGCGGCCGCACCATCCACGTTGTCGGCTTGGACTTTGACGAACATAACGAAACCCTGCAAAACCTGCTTGCCGAAGTCCGCAAAGGCCGTCTGAAACGATTGGAAGACATTGCGGCCAAACTGGAGAAAAAAGGCATAACAGGCGCGTATGAAGGCGCGCTGGCATTGGCCGCCAATAAAGAAATGGCCAGCCGCACCCACATTGCCGAATTCCTCATTCGCGAAGGCCATGTCAAAAACAAACAGCAGGCATTTACCAAATACCTGGGCGACGGCAAATCCTGCTCCGTCAGACACGAATGGGCCACACTGGAAGACTGCGTAGCCGCGATTACAGGCGCAGGCGGCATGGCTATTATCGCCCACCCGATGCGCTATGAATTATCCGCCACTGCCAAACGAAACTTGTTTCAAGAATTTAAAAACCTCGGCGGCGCAGGAATTGAAGTACACAGCGGCAACTGCTGTAAAAACGACCGCCTCAACTATGCCCTGCTTGCCGACCGTTTCGACTTTCTCGCCAGCGCAGGCAGCGACTTCCACCGCCCCAACGACTTCAGCGGCGGCATACTCGGCGCCTGTCCCGACTTACCCGAACAATGCCGCCCTGTCTGGAAACACTTTAAGGCCGTCTGAATTTTTCTAAATTTTCAAAACGAAAATACAGCCCCTAGTTTTTAAGCAACCTGTTTCCATTCAGCTAAAGTTCAATATTCTTAAAATCAGCGTTTCCATCATAAATCAGGCCGTCTGACAAATACTTTTAGACGGCCTTTTCATTTTTATTTCTGTTTACCGCAAGTTAAAACGACCTCACCAGCAATAAACCGACTTCGTTTTGTTTGTAGCTGTACAGCCAGTCGGTGTTGCCGTGGACGCGGCGGTGTTTGTAGCTGAGGACGAGCTTAAGGCCGGCGAACTTCCAGCGGTCCGCACCTATGCTGAGGCGGTAGGTTTGTTCTTTGTCGTGGCGGCGTTGTTCGAGGACGGCGTTTTCTTCGCGGTGGCTGCGGATGCCGAAGGTGGCGGATACGGAGGCGTCGAAGCCTGCTTCAAACATTTTCGACGCGCCCAACCGTGCAGAAATTTGGCTATAGCTTCCACAGGGTCTTTCGTTTTGTACTGTTGCCAGTCTATGCCGCCGTAGAGCATCAAGTCGCTACGAGGGAAATAAGACAAGGTGTTGTAAACGGAGAGGAGGCTGCCGTCGAGCAAACGGGTTTTGTCTGCATAAGAAAGACGTTTCCACTCGGCTTCGGTGTTCCACGTCCAGCCGCCTTTGTCGAGGTTCCATTCGCTGCGCGCGCCATAGGCGCGGTTGAGGGTTTTGCTGCCGCTACCGTTCCATTCGATGAGCGGAGCGAGGGCGAAAGTGTAGCACTGGTTTTCAAACTGGTAGCCTGCACTGAGGTTGAGCGTGTGTTCGTTAAAGTTCCGATGATCACGGTAGAAGCGGCCGTAGCCGAGCGCTCAGGCGGCGATACCGTGGTGTCCTTTAACCTGCCAGCGGCGGACGGCGGCGGCTTCGTATTTGATGCTGTTGGCGGAAATGGGTTTGTCGCCTGAAAATTCTTCCCAGCATTCGCCGTCGATTTCGGTTTTACACCACACTTTGCTGCTGCCTTCATTGATGTTGCTATTGCGGACGGCACCGACGGAAAGACTACCCTTCCAGCTTTGACGTTGGTTCAAGGCATCTTGAAAATGGGCAATGTTTTCTTTAACGGCTTCGGGCAAATCTTCGTTTTGAAGATGTGCAAATTGAGAAGAGGCTTCACGGTTCAGACGGCCTTCAAAGAGCAGTCGGGCGTAATCAAGCCGTCCGCGTGTGAAGTCGGGATGGCGTTGCAACAGGGTTTCGTATTCTTGTTTGGCGGCTCACTTGCCTTCGCCCCGAGCCAACGAGGCGCGGGCAAACGAAGCGATATCAGGATCGTATTCGCTTTGCTGGGTATAACGCTCCAGCAGCGGACGAACGGTTTGCCAATCGCTACGGTTGACGGCGTTAAACAATGCCTCGCCTTGGTCGGCTTCGGAATCGCTCTCGGCTGTCTGCCCGGTATGCGGAGCAGAAATATCGAGATGATATTCACGCACTTTTTGTTCCTGCTCCTGCATGGTTTGGCGGGTATCCTGCCACAGACGAAGTGTTAGCACAGAATTAGCAGTCCTAAAAATCTCCAATAAGGCGAAAATCTTTATTTTTAATTTGATACAGCCTGTATTACCTACCCAAAAACGGCAAAGAATATATTGAAACTACCTGTCCGATACACCATAATGACCCTATAAATACCCAAAACAAAGGTTAACGCCATGTGCCAACTGCTCGGCATGAATTGCAACACTCCTACAGACATCATGTTTTCTTTTGAAGGCTTCCGCCGCCGTGGCGGCATTACCGACCACCACGCTGACGGCTTCGGTATCGGTTTCTTTGAAGGCAAAGGTGTACGCTTGTTTCATGACGACAAGCCCAGCGCCAACTCGCCCGTTGCCGACTTGGTACGCGCCTATCAGATCAAATCTGAAAACGTTATCGCCCATATCCGCAAGGCCTCACAAGGCCAGACCTCGTTGGCGAACACTCATCCCTTCATGCGCGAGATGTGGGGCGAATATTGGCTGTTTGCACACAACGGCCATTTGATTGATTTTTTCCCCGAGCAGGGTGAGTACTACCATGCCGTCGGCACGACCGATTCCGAACGCGCATTCTGCTTTATTCTCAACCGCCTGCGCAGCCGCTTTGCCACCAAACCCGAACCTGAAGTTTTGTTTGATGCCATTGCCGGCCTGACCCATGAAATCCGCCGCTACGGTTTGTTCAACTTTGTGATGTCCAACGGCGACTGCCTGTTTGCCCATGCCAGCACCTTGCTGCACTACATCGTGCGCAAAGCCCCGTTTGGCAAAGCGCGTCTGCTGGACGATGATGTGATGGTCGATTTTTCCACAGTGACCACGCCAAACGACAAGGTCTCCGTCATCGCCACCCTGCCCCTGACGCGTGACGAAACTTGGTCGCAGTTGGCAGTCAATGAATTGGTGATGTTTCAAGACGGCGATATCGTCCGCAGCGACCGCCCCGAAAATCCGGTTTATATGAGTGCGGAAGAAGGTTTGGAAATCGCCCGCGCCGTCGGCGTATCGGTTTAACGGTTGATTGACTGAAAAACTCAAGGCCGTCTGAAAAGATCAACTTCGCTCAAGTTGCCCTTTCAGACGGCCTTTTTATACTTAATCTGACGAAAAAGCCTTTACTATACGAAAATAGCGCAATCCGCTACAATAATAGGTCACAAACAATAAATTCAATTGCTTAGCGACCTTGCCGAGCGTATGACAAGGAAACCCGATGAAGTGCCCGTTTTGCCAACACCCCAACACACAAGTAGCCGACTCGCGATGGTTGGAAGACACCAACAGCATCCGTCGCCGTCGCAAATGCTTGGAATGCGGACAACGCTTCAGCACTTTTGAAACCGTTGAAATGCGGATGCCGCAAGTCATCAAATCCAACGGCACACGAGTTCCCTTCAATCCGCACAAACTGCAGACCAGCCTTGAGCGCGCGCTGCACAAACGCCCTGTCACACAAGAACAAATCGATGAAACCGTTGCCCTTATCGAGCAGCGCCTCTACCGTTTGGGCAAAAAAGAAGTCGCCTCGCGCATCGTCGGCGAAATGGCGATGGAAGAGCTGGCAAAAATCGACCAAGTCGCTTATGTCCGCTTCGCATCCGTCTATAAAAGCTTTAAAGACGTTTCCGAATTCACCCAAGTCATCGCCGAATGTAAAGCCAAATAAGGCCGTCTGAAACCATGTTTTCCGCACTTGATACCCAAATGATGCAAACCGCCCTCGAGCTGGCCAAGCTTGGGCGGTTTTCTACTTCCCCCAATCCCCGCGTCGGTTGCGTGATTGCACACGGCGCACAAATCGTCGGACAAGGTTTCCACATCAAAGCAGGCGAACCGCACGCTGAAGTTCATGCGTTGAGGCAGGCTGGAGTGGCGGCAAAAGGCGCAACAGCCTATGTCACGCTGGAACCTTGCAGCCATTACGGCCGCACGCCGCCATGTGCCGAAGCGCTCGTTCATTCCGGCGTAACGCGCGTGGTCGCCGCTATGACCGACCCTAACCCGTTGGTCGCAGGCAAAGGCTTGTCTATGTTGGAAGCCGCCGGAATCCGTACCGAAAGCGGTTTGTTAGAAGCGCAGGCGCGCGAACTCAACCGCGGTTTTCTGTCGCGTATCGAACGTGGCAGACCGTTTGTCCGCCTCAAATGCGCCGCCAGTTTGGACGGTAAAACCGCCCTTTCAGACGGCCGCAGCTTTTGGATTACCGGCGAAGCAGCACGCGAAGACGTACAAATTCTCCGTGCCGAAAGTTGCGCCGTTTTGACCGGTATCGGTACTGTACTTGCCGACAACCCGAAACTCAACGTCCGCAGCTTCCCCACCCTGCGCCAACCTGCGCGTATCGTCTTGGACAGCCAACTGCAAATCCCTTTGGACTGCCGCCTCGTTACCGATACTGAAAGCCCGACCGTTATCGTTACCCTTTCCTCAGACGAACAACGTTTGCAGGCTCTAAGCGCATTTGAACATATCCGCATCATCAGGCCGTCTGAACACATCAACGGCCGCATCAATCTTCTTTCCCTCATGCCGCAACTGGCAGAGCTTGGCTTTGGCGAAGTTCTGGTAGAAGCAGGCTCAACACTTGCTTCAGCCTTTCTGAAGGATGACTTGGTGGATGAAATCGTCCTCTACCAAGCGCCGAAACTGTTAGGCGCAGGCAAACCTCTTTTCTCCCTTCCTGAAAATCCGGCCGCCCTACTTTCAGACGGCCCTTGGCAAAGTCAATCGGTGGAAATCATCGGGCAGGACATTAAATGGGTTCTCCGGAAAAAATCCGTCTAATTGCCTTAGTTTAATAATTAAAGCATCTTCAATAGAATATATCTATCATTTATATAGCAATAAATGTGCTTTTTTCGTCAATATATTATAATGACTATAGCGTATTCCAATTTAAAACTTTGACTTGAGTCAACCATCCTCAAGCTGATTGTCGACAAATTTTCCTTTTTTTCATCACGAAATAATGGATTATTAAGATAAGTTAAGCCACGAAAATTTATTAAAAGTTTTTATTCTAGAAGGGTTTTAAACAGCATAAACGGTAGTTTAATTTCATGAACCATGCATTTGACAAAGCAATATCTAAAGTCAAAACATGTAGTTGAATGTTACTTCTAAAAATTTAATATTCAAAAATACCGTTTTCATACCACAGAGGCCGTCTGAACGACCGTTAAACTTTTTTGTTTGAGACGAATCAGATAAGTGCTTATGATTTTGTCTAATGTAATTATAAGTATGGTTTTAAGGCTTCACACGATACGGCAGCCGGCTATGGCTATGCGGTTGCAGCAAACAACTCAGGCATCGGGCAAACACTCCCGATTTACTCATTCATTAAACGAAAGACATCATGAAAAACATTACGATACAAAAATTTGCCGATAAGACCGCAAAAATCGGCATCGTTGGCTTAGGCTACGTCGGTTTACCACTGATGTTGCGCTATGTGGATATCGGTTACCAAGTTTTGGGTTTCGACATTGACACCAACAAAGTCGACAAGCTCAACAAAGGCGAAAGCTACATTGAGCATATCCCTTCCGACAAAATTGCCGCTGCTTCCAACAGCCTGTTTGAAGCAACGACCGACTTCTCCCGCATCGGCGAAGTAGAAGCCGTTATTTTGTGCGTACCGACTCCGCTGAACAAATACCGCGAGCCGGACATGAGCTTTGTGATTGACACTACCGATGCGGTAAAACCTTACCTGCGCGCCGGTCAAGTGTTGTCTTTGGAATCCACCACCTACCCCGGCACTACCGAAGAAGAATTGCTGCCACGCATGGAAGAAGGCGGCTTGAAAGTCGGTCAAGACGTGTTCTTGGTTTACTCTCCTGAGCGTGAAGACCCGGGCAACCCTAACTTTGAAACCCGTACCATTCCAAAAGTCATCGGCGGCCATACCCCTGCTTGTTTGGAAGTCGGCCTTGCGCTGTACCAACCTGCCATCGATAAAGTTGTTCCGGTAAGCTCCACCAAAGCGGCCGAGCTGACCAAACTTCTGGAAAACATCCACCGCGCCGTAAACATCGGCTTGGTGAACGAGATGAAAATTGTTGCCGACAAAATGGGCATCGACATTCACGAAGTCATCAATGCCGCTGCAACCAAACCATTCGGTTTCGTTGCTTATTACCCAGGTCCAGGCTTGGGCGGTCACTGTATCCCTATCGACCCGTTCTACCTGACTTGGAAAGCACGCGAATACGGCGTAAACACTCGCTTCATCGAATTGGCCGGCGAAGTGAACTCCCATATGCCCGACTACGTTATCGAAAAAGTCGGCCTGGCTTTGAATGACCACAACCGTTCTATCAAAGACAGCAAAATCTTGGTATTGGGTATCGCCTACAAGAAAAACGTGGACGATATGCGTGAAAGCCCGTCTGTGGAAGTCATGGACCGCCTGCACAAACTGGGCGCAGTGGTTTCCTACTCTGACCCGCACGTTCCAGAGTTCCCACACATCCCCGGCCACCACTACTTCGACCTGAAGAGCGAAGCGCTGACCCCTGAAACTGTCGCCCAATACGATTGCGTGGTTCTGACCACTGATCACGACAAATTCGACTATGACATGATCACCGAACATGCCAAGCTGATTGTCGATACACGCGGCAAATTCCCAGTGAAAAATCCTAAAGTCATCAAAGCATAATCTTGCTTCAGACGCATCCGGCTGCCTCCGGTTTCCCCAACCGGGACGGCGGCCGGTTTCCCAAGGCCATTTGTTTTTCAGACGGCCTTGGCAAACCGGCAACGGTAACAACACATACCTTACGAAAAACGCTCAGCTCGAACTTCTGGCCGTCTGAAAACAAATAATATGAACGCGAAAAAAATCCTCGGCTATGCATTGGGCCCGGTAGGAAGCACCGCTTTCGGCCTGCTTTCCCTGCCACTCATCTCATGGTACTTCCCTGCGGAAGACATCGGCCGTATCGTACTCTTGCAGACCATTGCCGGACTGAGCATTCTGCTCTTGGGCTTGGGGCTGGACCAATCCTATATTCGCGACTATTACGCCGTTAAAGACAAGGCTGCGCTGTTCAAATCCGTTTTTTTATCGCCATTGATTCTGACTGTGGCGGTTGTGGTTTTAGTGTTACTGATAAACGCATCATGGCCGTCTGAAATCATTTTTGACATCCCCAGTGCAAATTTGGGGATTCTCTTTCTGATTTTCTTGGCCGCCACACTGATTACCCGTTTTTTAGCTCTGATTTTGCGGATGAAAGAGCAGGCATTGGCTTTTTCCGTCAGCCAGCTTGCGCCGAAATTCTTGATTTTGGTATTGGTTTTTGCCGTGATTGCTTCCGGCTTGCCTACCAATACCACTTCGCTGGTTTTCACTTACACTGCCGCCCAAGTGCTGACCGTTGTACTGTTGATATATCAGCTGCGCCAAGACCTGCAAGCCGTTTCCCATGCGAAATGGTCGTCCGAGCTACATCGAGACGGCCTGCGCTACGGCCTGCCGCTGGCATTCGGCAACTTGGCCTATTGGGGCCTGACTTCGATTGATCGCTTTGTCCTCAAAAACATCTCTGGTTTGGACGAGTTAGGTATTTATTCGATGGCGGTCAGCTTTGGTGCTGTCGCCCTGATTTTCCAAAGCGTGTTTTCCACCATTTGGGCGCCTTTGGTGTTCAAATGGGTAGAAGAAAAAACCAATCTGGATAAAATCGGCGACATCACGCTTTCCATGACCGTCCTCATCAGCGCAATGATTTGCCTTATCGGGATTTTCTCGCCAATGGTGACTTGGATACTGCCGGAAAAATACACGCAGGTTCAATTTATCCTGCTCTCGTGTATGCTTTTCCCCCTGTTTTACACGCTGACCGAAGTCAGCGGCATCGGTTTGAACGTCGTCCGCTCGACTTGGCTGATTACCGTCATCAACATCGTTGCCTTTATCGCCAATACCGCCCTGCTCTATCTGCTGGTACCAAAATTCGGTGCAAAAGGTGCGGCTATGGCCAGCGCAACGGCTTTTTGGCTGTTTTTCATCTTTAAAACCGAATTCTCTTCACGCCTGTGGCAACCTTTACCGCGCCTGAAGATTTATACCAACTCAACGCTCTGCCTGATGATCTGCCTTGCCTACACTTGGCTGGGTACGCGCGACAACTACATTTGGTTTGCACTGGCATGGGTAGTCGGACTGGGTTTCCTGTTCCTAAAATACAAACACGCACTATTTGCCGCGACCGAAAAAATCAAAGCCAAATTAAACCGTTCGGCAAAATAGCCAACCTGAGATTCACGTCTCTACGATAACAACAGAACGAACCATGAAAATAAAACGTCTGAACTTATACACTTACATCCTATACATCATGCTCGCAGCCTATATGCTGGGGCCTGCGCTGTCCTTTAAGGTCGGCGTACCGCGTATTGACAACCCATTGACCCTGATATTTGTACTGCTTGGTTTTGTCGTATTTTTTCTGGAAAGCAAGCATATTCCGCGCAAGATTTTTGCCATGCTCTGCGCCCTGACCGCCATGTGCATCTGGCCTGCCATCCACATGGGCATTACGTCGCTGACGCCGACGCAGTACATGGATATTTTGTTTTTTATGGCGGTTCCGGCTTTCTTCTACTTGTTTTACCAAGTATTGAAGCGCGCCGAAGACCCTTTGAGGACAATTCAGAAGTTCCTCATCGTATTTACGCTGTTTATCGCCGTACCGCCGTTTGCAGAGCTGGCCACCGGTATTCAGTTTGTGAGTGCCAGCGATGAGTTGGCTATTGACGAAGGCTCGCTCAAAGGCTTGTTCTTTAACCCGAACAACCTTGCCGCCACCGCAGTCTGCCTTGCGCCTGCCATCTTGTTTTTCTTCCAACTCCAAGGACGGAAACACAAAGAAAAATTACTGGGCTGGGGTTTGTTCCTGCTGTTGGGCATGGCCATTTTCGCCAGCGTATCGCGTACCGCTATCGGCTGTTATCTGTTGATTTTGCTGGTTTATACAGCCTATCGCAAAAACGGTTTTATTACTGTCGGCGTAGCTGGTTTGCTGGCTTTGGTGTTGTCGATGATTCCGTCACGCGCGATTGCGGAATTTTTGCTGTCGCTCAACGGCAACCAGTTCTTAGAACGCTTTTCCAGCCGCGTGTACCTCTTCCTGTACGACTTGGGTAGCGACAACTCCGTGTCCTATCGTCAAGAGATTTACAACTACTTTTGGAACAATCCGCCCCTATTGCTGACCGGTTACGGTCCTAAAAACTTCCGCGAATATTTCGGCGGCCATTTGAGCGGCAGCTTGGGCTTTGAAAACCCGCACAGCTTCATCATCGAGTTGTATCTGGGTTTCGGCATGATTTCCTTGCTCGGCTTTATTGCTTTTACAGCGTTTTATTTCCTCTACACTGCCTCAAACCGCGCAGTAACGGGCAAATCGCGCGCTTTGGCTTGGGTTGCCTTGGGCATTTTCCTGCTGGCCGGTTTTATTCCATCCACCATTTTGCGTATGCCGTTTATCTGGCTGCCCTGCCTGCTGATTTTTATTTACAGCGTATTTGTTGCGCCCAAGCTGAAAGATATGGCCGCTTACGCATACAACGAAACACTATACGATACGAAGAAACCATCATGAAAATCATCCTGACTACTTCCATGTCCGGCCTCGGTGGCACTGAAAACGCCACTTTCCGCCTCGGCCGCCTGC
>ERZ773207.81-NODE-81-length-33087-cov-6.339459_pt1 | contig 33087 bp, 29 predicted proteins | sample MGYA00580997_ERZ773207 | MGnify/ENA primary metagenome ERZ773207 (study PRJEB29015, sample SAMEA2738170) | human oral metagenome | biome: human oral; feature: human-associated habitat; material: saliva | place: China | collected 2239 ... | reverse complement strand
GCTAGAGGTTGATGGCGTTAGCGATATGGCTTTTATCATTGGCGGAGCCTTTGGCGTTAGTGAAGTATTACGACAATCTGTCAATTATAAATTATCTTTTAGCCCTATGACCTTTACTCACCAAATGGTGCGATTACTATTGGTGGAACAAATATATCGAGCGTCAAAAATTAATCGAAATGAACCTTATCATTGGTGAGTCTAATAGTTTATTAATTTAATTCTAGTAGTTTAGTGGGTAATAGTTACTAAAACTTATACACTAGGAATCGATTTATAAATTATTTATATAACTAATTCACAAAAAAAGGAGTTTTATTATGCTATGTCAAATAGTATAATAAGGGCAGATGTATTCTGTGAGGAGGAATTCACTATGAAAATTCAAGAAGTAATGAATAAATACCCTGTTACTGTTGGTAAAGATGCACCAATTTCTGATGTAGCTGATTTATTAGTTAAATACAATTTAACTGCTGTGTCCGTAGTGGATGATAACAATAAATTGTTAGGCATTATTTCTGAAGGTGATTTGCTTTATAAAAAAGTGCGCCCTCATGTACCTCACTACGTAAATGTTTTAGGCGCTAGTATCTATTACAATGGCATTGGCGAATACAATGCAAAGTTCAAAAAATTGTTGGCATCTCATGTTCATGAGTTGATGACTGATGAAGTAATTACGACTACACCTGATAAAGAGGTAGAAGAAATTGTATCTGTTATGTTAGACCAACATTTAAAAAATGTTCCTGTTGTAGATAAAGAGTACCATTTAGTGGGTATTTTATCTCGTCGGGACATCATCAAATTGATCGCTAAAGATAACTAATTGGCATAATTATGTAAAACGTATAAAGACCACCCGTTTTGGGTGGTCTTTTAGTGTAAATTGAGAAGAATTGCATTGACCTTGCATTTATGTTATTATTAGGAGTGCATAATATACTACAGAAATTTGGGCGTATTGCCCTTTGAGGAGGACATATTTTAAATGAAAGCAACTGTAAATCCTGTTGATCAACACGTAGTAACGTTAACTATTGAAGTACCTGCAGCTGAAGTAGACAAAGGCATTAAACAAGCTGTAAAACGCATTGCAGGTCAAGTAAATATTCCTGGCTTCCGTAAAGGCCATGCGCCTCGCCGTATTTTGGAAATGAACGTCGGCAAAGAAGCTATCATGGAAGAAGCATTTGAAGTATTGGCTAGCCAAAACTATACTGCTGCTCTTCGTGAAAACGATATCGTTCCTGTATCTGAACCAGAAATCGAACGCGAACAATTCGAAGAAGGTAAAGACTTGATCTTCAAAGCTACTGTAACTAAACGCCCTGAAGTTAAACTTGGCGATTACAAAGGCTTAGAAGCTGAAAAACAAGATGCTACAGTAACTGATGAACAAATCGAAGAACAATTGAACAACATTCGTGAACAACAAGCGAAAATGGTTGTTGCTGAAGAAGGCGCTACAATTCAAAAAGATGACTTCGCAGTAATCGACTTCGCTGGTTCCATTGACGGTAAACCATTCGATGGTGGTGAAGGTAAATCCTACCCATTACAAATCGGTTCTGGTAGCTTCATTCCTGGCTTCGAAGATCAATTGATCGGCGCTAAAGCTGGCGATGATGTAACTGTAAAAGTAACATTCCCTGAAGACTACTTCGTAGCAGAACTTGCTGGTAAAGAAGCAGAATTCAAAACTCATATCCATGACATTAAACGTAAAGAATTGCCTGAATTGAACGACGAGTTCGCAAAAGAAGCAAGCTCTTACGAAACTATTGAAGAATTGAAAAAAGATCTTCGCGCTAAAATGGAAGAAGAAGCTTCCCGTCGCGCAATCGATACTTACAATGCTGACTTGATTCAAACAGCTGTTAAAAACGCAACTGTTGAAATCCCAGAAGTAATGATCGAAGATCGTGTAGAACAAATGATTCAAGAATTGGCTATGAACATGGAAGGCCGTGGCTTGAAACTTGATGACTACTTGAAATTCTCCAACAAAACTATCGAAGATTTACGTTCTGAATACAAAGATTCCGCAGCTGAAAACGTACGCGCTGATTTAGTATTAGATGCTATCGCAACTGCTGAAGGTATTGAAGTAACTCCAGACGACATGAACCGTGAAATCTTCATTATGGCTCAAAACTTTGGGGCAGATCCTAAAGAAGTTTGGGATATTATTGCAAAAGAAGGTCGTGTAGCTATGTTGGCAGGCTCTGTAGCTCGCAAAAAAGCAGCTCGATTCATTATTGATAATGCAAAAGGCGCTGAAGCGGCTGAATAATAGTTTGCTCAACTAGGTACATGAAAAGGTGAATACATGTATGTACCAATCGTAGTTGAACAAAGTGAACGCGGTGAGCGTTCCTATGATATATACTCTCGCTTATTAAAGGATCGCATTATCTTCCTCGGTGGTCCCATCGATGATAATGTGGCTAATGCGGTTATTGCGCAAATGCTATTCCTAGAAGCAGAGGATCCTGACAAGGATATCCATTTGTACATTAATAGCCCCGGCGGTGTTGTAACTGCCGGCATGGCTATTTATGATACGATGCAATATATTAAACCAGATGTGTCTACTATTTGTGTAGGCTCTGCAGCGAGCATGGGTGCTGTGCTTTTAACAGCAGGTACTAAAGGCAAACGTTATGCGTTACCTCATGCACGCGTTATGATTCACCAACCATTAGGTGGTGTACAAGGGCAAGCATCTGAAATTGAAATCCATGCCCGTGAGATTCTTCGCATGCGTGAAGAGTTAAATGGTATCTTAGCTTCTCGCAGTGGACAAGATATTGAAGTAGTAGCTCGTGATACAGATCGCGATAACTTCATGAGTGCTCAGGATGCCGTTGAATACGGCTTAATCGATGAGGTGCTCACTAGAGAACCTGTAGAAAGCAAGTAATGGAGGCGCCCCTTGGCAAAAGATAAAGACACAATGCGCTGCAGTTTTTGTGGACGCACAAGCGAAGAAGTCCGCAAATTAGTGGCGGGTCCTAACGTGTATATTTGCGATGAATGCGTTGAAGTATGTGAACGTATCATCGCTGATGAGTTGGGTGCTGTTGAAACGGACGACTTCAACTTAAAAGAATTGCCAACGCCGAGAGATATTAAGGCTCATCTTGACGAATATGTTATTGGTCAAGATGATGCTAAAATCTCTTTAGCCGTGGCTGTATATAATCACTACAAACGCTTACAAACAGATAATGTAGTAGATGATGTAGAATTACAAAAGGCTAATGTATTGTTCATTGGTCCTACTGGTAGTGGTAAAACACTATTGGCTCAAACCTTAGCGAAAATGCTAGAAGTGCCATTTGCTATTGCAGATGCTACAAGCTTAACTGAAGCTGGTTACGTAGGGGAAGATGTGGAAAATATCTTGCTCAAAATTATCCAAGCTGCAGATTATGATATAGCTCGGGCTGAGCGCGGCATTATCTATATCGATGAAATCGATAAGATTGCTCGTAAGTCTGAGAATCCTTCCATTACACGTGACGTGTCTGGTGAAGGTGTACAACAAGCATTGCTTAAAATCTTAGAAGGTACCGTTGCTTCTGTTCCTCCTCAAGGTGGTAGAAAGCATCCAAATCAAGAAATGCTTCAAATTGATACGACAAATATTCTCTTTATTTGTGGTGGTGCATTTGATGGTATGGATCGGGTTATTACTAAGCGTACAGCTAAGAAAACCCTTGGTTTTGGTGCAGACGTGCAACGTAAAGAAGAACGTAATGTATCGGCTATCTTAAAAGATGTTGTACCTGAAGATTTATTGAAGTTTGGTTTGATTCCTGAGTTCATTGGACGGTTGCCTGTGATGGTAACATTAGATCAATTGGACAGAGATGCATTAATCCAAATTTTGACAAAGCCTAAAAATGCATTAACAAAACAATATGAAAAAATTCTATCCCTTGATGGTGTAGAGTTAACTTTCACTGAAGATGCATTAGAAGAAATCGCTGATGAAGCATTACAGCGAAAAACAGGTGCTCGTGGTTTGCGTGCTATCATTGAAAAGGTGATGAAACGCGTTATGTTCGAAGTTCCTTCCATGCCGGAAGTAACTAAGTGCATCGTGAATCGTGAATCCGTTCTGAGCACAGGTGAACCTATACTCAAAAATGAGGCAGACCAAGACATCCAGTTGAAATCGTAATTCGAAGAAACTCATTTCTGTGTAGGAATGAGTTTCTTTTCATAATATAAATACCTGGAGGAAGTATGAATTTACTCGAAATTGGGATCCCTACCGTACCTCTTAGAGGCATGGTTGTATACCCAAATATCGTGATTCACCTCGATATCGGTCGAGACAAATCCATTAAAGCGGTAGAGGCCGCGATGAACGAGGATCGCATTTTAGCAGTTGTGACCCAAAAGGATGATGCTGTTGATGCACCGACCGTTCATGATTTAGCCCAAATGGGTACATTAGTAAAAATCAAGCAAATGTTACGCTTACCAGGTGGTATTGTACGTGTTCTTGTAGAGGGCATTACACGTATTCGCGTAATGAATATTACAAGTATGGATCCGTACTATGTAGGGGACTACGAACGCGTAGCCTCTGAGTTTGAAGATGATGTGGAGCTAGAAGCTTATCGTCGTCTCGTACAGTCTAAATTCGGTGAATGGGCAGAAGAAGCTAAATCTGTTACAGATGAAGGCGTAACGCGCGTTATGGAATTGCGCGACCCATGTGAATTAGCTGACCAAGTTGCATTCTTGTTGCCAATCAATAATTTGAAACGCCAAGAGTTATTAGAGGAATTATCTGTAGCTCGTCGTCTCAATATGATTGTAGGCATTTTAAATATGGAGTTACAAATCTCTGATTTGGAAAATTCCATTAATAATCAAGTGCGTCAATCCATGGAAAAAGCGCAAAAAGAATATTTCTTGCGCGAAAAAATCCGCGTTATTCACGATGAGTTGGGTGACAAAGGTGATCCAGAGGAAGAAGCAGAAGAATTACGCGTTAAATTGAAAGCGCTTAACTTAAGTGAAGATGTACATACGCGTATTGATAAAGAAATTTCCCGTTATAGCCGCATGCCGCAATTGATGCCTGAAGCAACAATTTTGCGCAACTACCTAGATTGGGTGTTGGCGTTACCGTGGAATGAATTGACTGAAGACCGCTTAGACATCAAGGAAGCTCATGCGATACTTGAGGCTGACCATTATGGCCTTGAAAAGGTAAAAAAACGCATTCTTGAGTTCTTAGCTGTTCGCAAGTTGACTGGTAAAAATAGTGGTTCCATCCTTTGCTTAGTGGGTCCACCAGGGGTTGGTAAAACATCCTTGGCCACATCTATTGCTAAAGCGATGAACCGTAAGTTTATTCGTGCATCCTTGGGCGGTGTTCGTGATGAAGCTGAAATCCGCGGTCATCGTCGTACGTATATTGGTGCCTTGCCTGGTCGCATGATCCAAGGCCTTAAGAATGTAGGTACTAAGAATCCTGTATTCTTATTGGATGAAATTGATAAACTTGCATCTGATTATAAAGGTGATCCATCCTCTGCATTGTTAGAGGTGTTGGACCCTGAACAAAATAGTACATTTAGCGATCACTTCATCGAAGTACCATTCGACTTCTCCGAAGTATTCTGGATTACTACAGCTAACGTAGCATCCAATATTCCTGGTCCTTTGTTAGACCGTATGGAAATTATTGAATTGTCTAGCTATATGGAAGAAGAGAAACTAGAAATCGCTAAGCGTTACTTAACTCCTAAGCAAATTAAGAAAAATGGCCTTGAAGACTACAAGGTCAAATTATCTGATGCTGTGTTGAGAAAAGTAATATCCGAATATACTCGCGAAGCTGGTGTTCGTACCTTAGAAAAAACAATTGCTAAGATTTGCCGTAAAATCGCTTTCAAAGTAGTTGAAGAAGGTGGCGATGCACCAAAAGTAACTACTAAGAATCTTCATGAGTTCTTAGGTGCTCCTATTTTTGTTGACCAAGAACGGGAAAAGAAACCTCAAGTTGGTTATGTAAATGGCTTAGCGTGGACTTCTGTTGGTGGCGTAGTGTTACCTTGTGAAGCTACGACTATGAATGGCACCGGCAAATTGGCATTAACTGGTAGCTTAGGCAAGGTTATGCAAGAGTCTGGTCAAGCAGCGATGAGTTACATTCGCCACAATGCGAAAGCATTAAAAATTGAAGAAGATTTCTATAAGAAGCTCGATATTCACGTTCACTTGCCAGAAGGGGCAACGCCTAAAGATGGTCCTTCTGCAGGTATTACAATGACATTGGCTATGGTATCTATTTTGACAAACCGTAAGGTTCGTTCTGATATTGCCATGACTGGTGAAATTACATTGCGTGGCCGCGTATTGCCAATAGGCGGTTTAAAAGAGAAGTTATTAGCAGCCTTGTCTCATGGCATTAAAGAGGTATTGATTCCAAAAGGCAATGAAAAGGATATTGCAGAATTACCTGACATTGTAAAAGAAGGACTCATTATTACGCCAGTTAAGACAATGGATGAAGTATTAGCAAAGGCACTTGTGTAATGCAAAAAAAGAAAAAATCCACTAAACAAATGGGGCCAAAACCACAATATACACGAAAAGAACCGAAGGGGCCTCGTATTATAGCAGCAAAATATAATACCTCCTGTGTGAAGGCGGATCAATATCCTGAAGGGGATACTGTGGAAATCGCTTTCCTAGGACGCTCTAATGTGGGCAAATCTTCGTTGATTAACTCGTTGTGTAATTATCGTGGGTTAGCCCTCGTTAGTGGACAGCCAGGTAAGACAAAGACGATAAACTATTTTGACATTGAGTCAAAAGAGGATATTTCTGAAACAGAGGAACGCAGATACAATTGGTTCCTCGTAGACCTTCCTGGGTATGGTTTTGCAAAGACAAATAAAGGAAACCGCAATTTGTGGTCTTCCTTTATTGCCGATTATATTTTACATTCTGAACGATTGATGTTGTTGTGCTTGCTTATCGATGGTCGTCATCCAGAGATGCCTATTGATAAGGTAGCCTACGATTGGCTTGTTGAGGCTGGGGTGCCACTACAAATTGTGGTTACTAAAGCTGATAAGCTAACGGCTAAAGAAAAGTCTGCGAACTTGGCTAAAATTAAGGAACTGTATCCAACGGATACACCGCCTATTTTATATAGCTCCTTAAAACATACAGGTCGTGAGCTTTTACAACAACGCATCAATAAAGTTCTAGTAGGAGATGAAGCATGAGTCAAACCAATGAGTTAGAGATTATGGAACGCATTGCTCTAGATTTAGAGGGCGTTGAAGAATCTCTTGCATCATCTTTTAATACAGGTGCAGAAGACTTTAATGCACTGATTCGACCATTATCAGCGGCTGGTGGCAAGCGTTTACGCGCTCAATTATGTCTATTGATTGCCAATGCAGGCACATCTGTAGAACGTCAGCGCATTAGAATTGCAGAAGCCGTAGAAATGCTTCATTTAGCAACACTGATTCACGATGATGTATTAGATCAAGCTGAGATTCGTCGCGGTGAAGATACAATTCATACGCACAAAGGCAATAAAATCGCCATTCTTAGTGGTGATTACTTATTTGCTAAGGCTTTCCAAATCGTATCTGAAATGCCTAATATGAAGTATTTACAAGTTTTCTCTCATATTATTACATGTCTCGTAGAAGGCGAGTTCATGCAAATGGAAGATGTATATCGTATCGATCAAGGGATTGAGCGCTATATGACTAAGACTCAAAAGAAAACAGCGGACTTTATGGAAGGCTGTATGGAATTAGGTGGTCTCTTAGGGGGCTGGAGTGAGTCTGAAATCGTTGAGTTGAAAAAATACGGTCACGCTTTGGGGATGGCATTCCAAATTACAGATGATATCATGGATTATCGTGAAACAACTGAGACTACAGGTAAACCTGTAGGGAATGACCTACGCGAAGGTTTATTGACCTATCCTTTATTAAGTATTGTAAATGATGACAATAAAGATAGATTGCTTACAGATATTAAAGCCTTGAATAATGGCGGTAATGAGCAAGATATTATCGATTACGTTATCGCACAAGGCGGTATCGACAATACATTAGCGGTAGCTGATAAATATTGTAAAGATGCGTTAGCCGCACTTGCTGCAGTACGTGATTTCCCAGGCAAGGAATTCCTTGTGATGGCTGTAGAAAATCTAGCTGATAGAAAGGTATAATATGGAGCCGTTCGAACCAAAACCGGATTTCGAATATCCCGTACAAAAACCTTCTTTTGATAGTGTAGTTCGTCAAAAACGGCGTGAAGCAGAGCAAAAAGCAGAGCAAGAACGGTATAAGGTGGCAAATCTACAAGTTCCTGAGGAACTGGAGAATGAACCAATTTATACTGAAATGGAACAGAAAATGATGGATGAAGCTCGGGAGCTATCCCTTGTAGGCCATCTATCTGAATTGAGAAAACGGCTTATTCTGATGGCGGTGGCCATTATTGTGGGGACTTGTATTTCTTACTATTATGTAGACCTATTATTAGAAATACTCCTCAAGCCTGCGGGCAAGCTCTACTATATGAGACCTACTGAAGCTTTCTTTACCTATATGAAAGTATCTATAGTAGGGGGACTCATTATAGCAGCGCCTATTATACTGCATCAGATTTGGCTCTTTGTTAAGCCTGCCTTAACTGTGCGAGAAAAACAGTTGTCCAACTGGATCTTACCGGTAGCGATTGCTTTATTTGGTATTGGCATTGTATTTTCTTATTTTCTTGTATTGCCTGCGGCCGTGAAGTTCTTCATGGGCTTTGCTACCGACGAATTACAACCGATGTTTTCCATTGGTCAGTATATGGACTTTGTGTTGTCCTTTGTACTACCTTTTGGATTTATCTTTGAATTGCCGTTGATTTTAATTATCTTGGGATATTTCAACTTAATAACATCACGTTTTTTAAAAACGAAACGAAAGATATTTATTCTTATATCCTTTATCATAGGTGCTGTCATTTCACCAACACCGGATATGTTCTCTCAAACGATGATTGCATTGCCTATGATATTGCTATATGAAACGAGCCTATTTGTATTGGCTAAGATTATGAAGCGCTAAGGAGTATTTTTAGGAGGAACGATGAAAACCTACGAAAATTTAACCACTTATAACCCCGGTGAAATAGAAGGGAAATGGTATTCTTATTGGGAAAATCAAGGATACTTTCACGAAGAAGTAGACACTAATAAAGAGCCATTCAGTATCGTATTACCGCCTCCTAATGTAACAGGTATGTTGCACATGGGCCATGCTCTTGATAATACATTGCAAGATATCCTTATTCGTTTCAAACGCATGCAAGGTTATAATGTGTTGTGGATGCCTGGTACAGACCATGCTGGTATTGCCACTCAAATCAAAGTAGAAGAGATGCTCGCTAAAGAAGAAGGCAAATCTCGCTATGATTTAGGTCGTGAGAAATTCGTAGAACGCGTATGGGAATGGAAAAAAGAATACGGTGATACTATCGTAAAACAAATCCGTAGCCTTGGCGCATCTTGTGACTGGACTCGCGAACGCTTTACATTAGATGATGGTTACTACCATGCAGTGCGCGAAGTATTCGTAAAACTTTATGAAAAAGGTTTGATCTATCGCGGTGAGCGCATCATCAACTGGTGTCCTCGTTGTGCGACGGCTTTATCTGATGTAGAAGTTGAACATGAAGATGAACACGGCCATTTATGGCATATTAAATATCCTGTAAAAGGTGAAGATAATCGCTTCGTAGTGGTAGCAACAACACGTCCAGAAACAATGTTTGGTGACGTAGCGGTAGCAGTAAACCCTGAAGACGATCGTTATAAAGATCTCATCGGTAAAACTTTGGTATTGCCATTCGTTAACCGTGAGATTCCTGTAATCGCTGATGACTATGTAGATGCAAGCTTCGGTACAGGTTGTGTAAAAATTACGCCTGCTCATGACCCTAACGACTTTGAAATGGGCCAACGCCACGATTTAGAGTCTATCGTTGTTATGAACAATGATGCCACAATGAATGAAGGGGCTGGTAAGTTCAATGGCTTGCCTCGTGAACAAGCGCGTAAACAAGTAGTAGCTGAACTTCAAGAGTTAGGCTTACTTGAAAAAATCGATGACCATGATCATGCAGTAGGTCATTGCTCCCGTTGTAATACAATCATCGAACCAATGGTATCTAAACAATGGTTCGTAGATATGAAACCGTTGGCAGAGCCAGCTCTTAAAGTTGTTAAAGAACATGAAGTAGAATTTGTGCCTGAACGCTTTACTAAAACATATGTAAACTGGCTTGAAAACATCCGTGACTGGACGATTTCTCGTCAATTATGGTGGGGCCATCGCATTCCTGCATGGTACTGTGATGACTGTGGCGAAACTATCGTAAGTCGTGAAGACATTACAGAATGTCCTCATTGTCACAGGCATGTAACACAAGATCCAGACGTTCTTGATACATGGTTTAGCTCTGGCTTGTGGCCATTTGCTACGATGGGCTGGCCTGACCAAACTCCAGAGCTTAAACAATGGTACCCAACAAGTGTTCTCGTAACTGGTTACGATATCATCTTCTTCTGGGTAGCTCGTATGATCTTTATGGCTCTTGAGTTCGAAGATGAAATTCCGTTCAAACACGTATTCATCCACGGTCTTGTTCGCGATAGCCAAGGTCGTAAGATGAGTAAATCCTTAGGCAATGGTATCAACCCACTTGACGTTATTGACCAATTTGGTGCTGATGCATTGCGCTTCACTCTTGTAACAGGCAATACACCTGGTAACGACATGCGTTTCTACATGGAACGTGTGGAAGCAAACCGTAATTTTGCTAACAAGATTTGGAATGCTTCTAAATTCGTATTGATGAATCTTACGAATTATGATGAAAGCTTCGTTCCAACTGCTGATGATTTAACATTAGCTGATCAATGGATTATTCAAAAATACAATGAAACAGTACAAAGCGTAACATCTAATCTCGATAAATTCGAATTAGGTGAAGCGGCAAGTTCCGTATATGACTTTATTTGGAATACGTACTGTGACTGGTATATTGAATTAGCGAAACCTCGTTTGTACAGTGAAAGCAACGAACGCGATCGTCGTACAGTTCAATACTTGCTCGTAACTATCTTGCGTCACATGCTTGAATTGTTACATCCGTTCATGCCGTTCGTAACAGAACATATTTGGCAACACTTGCCTCATGAAGGGGACAGCATCGTAGTTACTAAATGGCCAGAAGCATTGAACTTTGACAATCTTGACGGCGCAGCTCGTCAAATGGAAGTGATGATGGATGCTATTAAAGGCATTCGTAACATGCGTGCTGAAATGAACGTACCGTTAGGTAAAAAAGCAGAGGTTATCGTGGCACCTACAGATGCAGCATTAGCTCAAACTGTAGCAGACCATAGCGACTACTTCGTAACATTGGCTTGGGCTGAGAAGGTAACAATCCTCGGCGCCAACGACGGTAAACCAGAAAATGCGACCGTAACAGTTGTAAATGGTATGGAAGTTTATCTCTTGCTTAAAGACTTAATTGATGGCGAGAAAGAAAAAGAGCGTATTGCAAAGGAAAAAATTCAAATGGAAAAAGAAATTTCCCGTTTGGAAGGTAAATTGTCCAACCAAGGCTTCCTTGCAAAAGCTCCTGAAGCTGTAGTAGCGAAAGAAAAAGAAAAGTTAGAAGAATATAAACAAAAACAACAAGCGTTATTGGAACGTGAGGCGTTCCTTGAAACCTTATAATAGGAGGTTTATATGACATATCAAGAGGCCTTAGCCTATTTAGAACAGGCATCCTCATTCGGTATTAAGCCTGGCCTTGAACGAATTACAGCTCTTATGGAAGCCCTTGGGAATCCGCAAGAGGACTATAAAATTGTTCATGTTACAGGTACGAATGGTAAGGGCTCGGTTACCTCATATATTTCCTACGCACTGTTTACAAGTGGATTACGGGTGGGGCGATTTACATCGCCTCACCTTCAATCCTATACGGAGCGAATTCAAATCAATGATGGAAATATTACAGAGGAAGCCTTTGGTGAATTAATTAATCGTGTAAAAGCGGCAGTAGATACTATTATCCGTAATGGAGTGGAGGCGCCGACGCAATTTGAAATGTTGTCGGCGGCCGCATTTTTGTTCTTTAAAGAGCAAGGTGTAGATTATGCGGTAGTAGAAGTTGGTTTAGGCGGATTGCTAGACTCTACTAATATCGTTACTCCTAAAGTATCTGTTATTACTAATGTATCTATGGATCATCAAGCGTACTGTGGTGATACTGTTGAGGAGATTGCACGTCATAAGGCGGGCATCATTAAATCTAAAGTACCTGTAGTAACAGCTGCACAAGGTACGCCTCTAAGTATTATTGAGGACGTAGCTAAAGAAAAGAATGCTAAGTTGTATGCTTTCAATAAAGATTTTGGCATCGATAGTCGCAGTGCTGTAACAGGTGGTCAAATGATTACGGTCAGTGCCAATGATGCTGCACCTGCTATGCTCTTTACGACGATGGTAGGTATTCACCAATCTGTAAACCTCGCTTGTGCGTTAATGGCTGTGCGCCTATTGATGAAAGACGATAAGAGTATCAGTGAAGAAACGATGCGCGAAGGTTTTGCTCGCACTACGTGGGCCGGTCGCTTTGAAGTTAAACGAGGTCTAGATCGTACCTTTATCTTTGATGGTGCTCATAATGCGGCAGGGGCTGAATCTTTTGCTATGGCTTATGCTGAATTGTTTAAAGATACTCCAAAAACGATTGTTATGGCCATTCTTAAAGATAAAAACCAAGAGGCGATTATCCGTGAAGTCGTTAAGGCCGGAGATACAGTCTTAGTTGTACCGGCGCCAACAGATAGAACGGAAGTACCTGAAACCTTGGTTGAGGTCATTCGACGCACTGTACCAAAGGCGACGGCTCAAACTGCTGACTCTGTTGAGGACGCTTTAGCATTGGCCTATAAGCATACTAAGACTGGTGATATTATCGCTGTATGTGGTTCGTTATATATTCTAGGGGATGCTCGTCAGTGGTTTAACCATGAGATGAGTCACTAAGGTGAGATCATGGAACTCTCACTTATTCCGAATCAGAAGCGACTGACCTTTTATATTGAACGACTAATTTATGGTGTTGTTGTGGCCATGCCGTTACAACCGATGGTGGGGGATGTACTCCTTTGGCTAGCTATAGGACTGGCACTATATGATTTAATATCTAGTAAATCTTTGAGCTTACCTACAGGCTATCTGTCTTGGACGGTGATGATCTTTGTTATATGGACTGGTATATCGTCGATTATGTCACCAAATTGGGACTGGTCTATTCAGAGTTGGTTCTACCAAATTGTAGCAGGTGGGGGGATGTACTATTTAGTGCGTACCTATATTCAAACGCCTAAACAATGGAACTATTTTCTTCGTGCTTTTTTAGGCACCGCAGTTCTTGTCTGTGTTATTGGGGCCTATCAGTATCTATTTATTCCTAATATACATATAAAAGAATGGGTAGATGCTGCACAGTTTCCGAACTTGATGCGTCGCATGGCATCAACATTACAAAACCCTAACTTGTTAGGAGCTTATTTGTTGATGGTCTTAAGCGTATGCATCAGTTATATACTGGTCTATATGAAAGAAAATCGCACCCGTGACGTGGTGACGATGCTCATCATAGGTATCGTTTTATTTTTAACGATGCTCTTAACTTACTCTCGTGGTATTTGGATTAGCTTTGCCGCTATGATTCTCTATTGGGCTATCTTTGTAGAGCGACGTCTATTCCTATCCTTGTTGGCTGTACCGATAATTTTGTACTTCTATGAAGGTGAAATTGCGTCACGACTTTGGTCGATATTCCAAGGTCATGATACTTCAGCGGATCTTCGCTGGGCATTGTGGGATAGCACGACATATATCATAGGAGAAAATCCTATCTTTGGTATTGGCTGGAATACATTCTACTTAGTCTACCCTGAGTATAACTACTATATTCAAGGCCCTAATGTTTTAATGTATCATGCGCACAATTTATATTTGAACATTTTAGCTGAAATAGGTATCCCTGGCTTGTTATCATTCCTCGCAGTTATCGTAGGTCATGTAATTACATCTATACGATTAAAAGGGGATTTGTTCCGACAAGCAGCACAAATAGGCGTAGGCGCCTTAGCAGTGGCTGTTCTCGTTAGTGGTTTATCTGACTTTGAGCTCTATAGCCATCAAGTGACCATTGTATTTTGGCAGTTGCTAGGTTGGGTTGGGGCCTTTGTGAAAGTGCAACTTTCAACGAGCGACCATATAAAATAGGTATATCTTGTATAATTAGCATATTTTATGGTAGCTATATAATTTCATAATATGGTATAATTAATACATACCTTGGTAAGGTATGATTAAGTATTATTAACCGGTTTTCTAATGTTAGAGCTAATTGAACATTATTGCTTGCATTTGAAAACCGGTTTTTTGTATATTATTGTATCTTTATAGGGAGGTGTACGGTTCATTTTTTGTATGTAAGATGTTGTTTTTATATTGAAAAGGTTCTATATGTTGTATAGAGATAGTTCGATTTAACCGAAAAACATCAATATATACTACTAAATCGATAATTCCTGTGAGTTATAACGATGTGAATAAAACTTATGTGAAAATATGAAAATCTATGCGTTTTAGTCATAATGCACTAGTATAGTGTGATAAAAAATACATTTTAGTCATATAAGTTGACAATACATTGGTTCTGAACTACGATGAAGTCGGTTTAAGGAACGACCAAGAGATCAAACTGTCGTTTATACAATGTTACTTTTAAAGGAGATGGTAATGGTGATAGACATCAAAGACCGCGTAAAAAGTGCGGCCCTCCAAGGTAAAATTGTCACTGCTTCTGAAGCAGCTCTTTTGATTAACCCTAACGATAAAGTTGGTATTTCCGGCTTTACTCCATCCGGTTATGTAAAAGCTGTGCCATTGGCATTGGCAGAAAGAATGGAAAAAGAACCATTCAAAATCGATTTGTGGACAGGTGCTTCCGTAGGTGATGAAGCTGACGGTGCGTTAACTCGCGTTAACGGTATCCATCGTCGTTTCCCTTATCAAACTAACAATGACACTCGTAAAGCTTTGAATGGCGGTAAAATTAATTATATCGACATGCATTTAAGCTTGATGGCACAAAACGTTCGCTATGGCTTCTTTGGCGATTTAGATGTAGCAATTATCGAAGCTGCACAAATCAACGAAGATGGTTCTATTGTTCCTACAACATCTGTTGGTAATTCCCCAACATTTGTGAGCCAAGCAAAAAAAGTTATCGTAGAAGTAAACGTGTCCCAACCACTTTCCTTGGTAGGTATGCATGATATCTACGAGCCTCTCGATCCACCATACCGTAAACCAATTCCATTGGAAACACCTGGTGATCGCATTGGTACTGATGCAATTCCTTGCGACCCTGAAAAAATTGTAGCTATCGTTCCTTGCGACATTCCTGATACAACTAGACCTCTAGCTCCTATCGATGATGACGCTAAGAAAATGAGCCAACACTTAATTGATTTCTTCCAAGAAGAAATCAAAGGTGGTCGCTTGCCAGAAAACTTACTTCCATTGCAATCTGGTGTAGGTTCCGTAGCAAACGCTGTAATCAGTGGTCTTGCTAAAGGTCCATTCACTAACTTGTCTATCTTCACAGAAGTTATTCAAGATGGTATGTTTGACCTTATCGATGCAGATAAAGTAACTGTATGTTCTGGTACTGCATTGAGTCCTTCCCCAGAAGGGTTGAAACGTTTCTATGACAATATCGATGAATACCGCAAAAAAATTATTCTTCGCCCTCAAGAAATTTCCAACAACCCTGGTATCGCAAGACGCCTTGGCGTTATTGCCATGAATACTGCAATTGAATTTGATATTTTTGGCAACGTAAACTCTACTCATATTATGGGTACGAAAATGATGAACGGTGTTGGCGGCTCCGGCGATTTCGCTCGTAGCGCATACCTCACAATCTTCTGTACTAACTCCGTTGCTAAAAACGGTGATATCAGTTCCATCGTTCCTTATGTATCTCACGTAGATCATACAGAACATGACACTATGATTTTCTGTACAGAACAAGGTGTGGCTGACTGCCGTGGTTTGAGCCCAGTGGAAAGAGCTCGTTTGATCATTGAAAAATGCGCTCACCCAGACTACAAACCAATGTTAACTGAATACCTAGAAAAAGCATTAGAAGCAACTAAGAATGCCCATACACCTATGTTGCTTGATGAAGCTCTTTCTTGGCATAAACGCTTCACAGAAACTGGAAGCATGAAAAAATAAACCTGTTTTTTTAGGAGGATGATGAAAACATGGCTTACGAAAACTTAAAAGCCCAAATTGCTGAGTATAACAAACTTTGTGACGAAAGAAGTGCAAAAACTCCAGAACGTCAAAACTTGAAATACAACCGTGTGTACACACCAGTTGATATCGAAGGTTTCGACTATGAACGCGATTTGGGGATGCCTGGCGAATTCCCTTATACTCGTGGTGTACAACCTACTATGTACCGTGGCCGTTTCTGGACAATGCGTATGTATGCAGGTTTCGCAACTGCTGAAGAATCCAACAAACGTTACCGTTACCTAATCGAGTCCGGTGCAACTGGTCTTTCCTGTGCATTCGACTTGCCTACACAAATCGGTTATGACTCTGATGACGTTATGGCTGAAGGCGAAGTTGGTAAAGTAGGTGTTGCGATTGACTCCTTGAAAGATATGGAAATCTTGTTCGACGGCATCGACCTTGGCAAAGTATCCACATCCATGACAATCAACGCTCCAGCGTCCGTTTTGTTGGCAATGTATATCGCAGTAGCTGAAAAACAAGGTGTACCTTCCACTGAATTGATGGGTACAATTCAAAATGATATTTTGAAAGAGTATGCAGCTCGCGGTACTTACATTTTCCCTCCAAAACCTTCCATGCGTTTGATCACTAATATCTTCGAATATTGTTCTCAATACGTTCCAAAATGGAATACAATTTCTATCTCCGGTTACCACATCCGTGAAGCAGGTTCCACAGCAGCGCAAGAAATCGCATTCACAATTGCTGATGGTATCGCGTACGTAGAAGCAGCTTTGAAAGCTGGTCTTGACGTTGACTCCTTCGCTGGTCGTCTTTCCTTCTTCTGGAATGCTCATAACAACGTACTTGAAGAAGTTGCTAAATTCCGCGCATCCCGTCGCTTATGGGCAACTATCATGAAAGAACGTTTTGGTGCTAAAAAACCAAAATCCATGATGCTTCGTGTACATACTCAAACAGCTGGTTCCATGTTGACTGCACAACAAGTTGACAACAACATCGTTCGTGTTGCTCTTCAAACTGCAGCTGCTGTAATGGGCGGTACTCAATCCTTACATACAAACTCTCGTGACGAAGCTTTGGCTCTTCCTACAGAAGCATCTGTACAAGTAGCTCTTCGTACACAACAAATCGTGGCTTACGAATCTGGTTTAGCTGACGTAGTTGACCCATTGGGCGGTTCCTACTATGTAGAAGCTATGACTAACGCTATCTATGACGAAGCTATGGAATACATCAAGAAAATTGATGAAATGGGCGGCGCTGTAGTAGCAATCGAAAAAGGCTACATCCAAAAAGAAATTCAAGAATCCGCTTACAAATGGCAAATGGAAGTTGAATCTGGCTTGCGCACAATCGTTGGCGTAAACAAATTCCAAGTTGAAGAAGAAGCTCCAAAAGACTTGCTTCGCGTAGACGCTTCCGTAGGTGTTAACCAATCCAAGAAAACTCAAGCAGTTCGTGCTAACCGCGATCAAGCAGCAGTTGATGCAGCATTGGCAGCACTTAAAGTTGGCGCAGCTGACGAAAACGTTAACTTGATGCCATTAATTCTTGAAGCAGTTAAAACATACGCTACTTTGGGTGAAATTTGTAATGTATTGCGCGAAGTATTCGGTGAATACGAAGCTCATTCCACATTATAATATCGGCTAATTTCGGAGGTAATAAATCATGGCAGAAAAACGTATTAGAGTAATCGTAGCAAAACCAGGTCTTGATGGTCATGACCGTGGTGCAAAAGTAGTAGCACGCGCTCTTCGCGATGCTGGTTTCGAAGTAATCTACACAGGTCTTCGTCAAACTCCAGAACAAATCGTTGAAGCAGCTCTTTCTGAAGACGTTAATGTAGTTGCATTATCCCTTCTTTCCGGTGCTCACAACACATTGTTCCCTAAAATTGTTGAACTTTTGAAAGAAAAAGGTATGGGTGACGTACTAGTAATCGGCGGTGGCGTTATTCCTGACGCTGATATCCCTGGCTTGAAAGAAGCTGGCGTAGCTGCTGTATTCACACCTGGTACACCAACTAGCGATATCGTTAACTTCATCAACGAAAACGTTAAATAATTAATGCATGGGTGAGAGGGACTCATTTAGAATAGATGAATCCCTCTATTCCCATATTCAAAGATAGGTGGTGAAGCGAATGGATTTAGTTAAAGGCCTTTTTGAAGGTTCTCGACTAGCCTTAGCACGGTCCATCACAGCTGTAGAAAACGAGTATGAAAATGCCATTGATATTATGAAGGCTATTTACCCTAAAACAGGGAATGCACGTATTCTCGGTATTACTGGGGCCCCTGGTGCTGGTAAAAGTACATTGACAGATAAAGTTGTTAAACATTATTTAGATCAAGGTAAAAAAATCGGCATCGTTGCCATCGACCCAACTAGCCCATTCTCTGGTGGTGCTATCTTGGGGGACCGTATTCGAATGAATGACTTAACATTAAACGAAAATGTTTTTATTCGAAGCATGGGCACGCGTGGTAGTCTTGGTGGTTTATCCAAAAAGACTGCAGACGTTGTAAAACTTATGGATGCCTTTGGTATGGATTTAGTTATTATTGAAACAGTAGGCGTAGGTCAATCTGAAGTAGATATTGTAAAAAATGCAGATACTACATTAGTTGTACTTGTTCCTGGTCTCGGTGACGATATCCAAGCTATCAAAGCGGGTATTCTTGAAATCGGCGATGTATTTGCTATCAATAAAGCTGACCGAGATGGTTGCGATCGTTTGAATGTAGAAATTGAAATGATGCTTGACCTTGATTCTCGTGAAGTAAAATGGCGCCCACCAATTAAGCGCACTATTGCTAGTAAAGACCAAGGCGTAGATGAACTCATCGACGCTTTAGATGAACATTTTGAGTATCTTGAAGATTCTGGTGAATTGGAATCTCGTCGGGCAGAACGTACTCGTGATGAAATCATCGCAATGATTAATGAACAAATTGGTCGTTATGTAGCTGAAAAAATCGTTACTAGCGACGAATTTAATAGCCAAGTGGCAGCTGTTAATGAACGCGAAAGCGATCCGTACACAGTTGTTAACGGCGTAATGACAAGCGTGCTAAAGTAGACGGCGACTACATAGCATTATAGATTTAGCCTTGAAAAGGAGATAATCGAAATGGCTTTTAAAGTATTACAAGTGGATCACATTGGTATTGGTGTTAATGATTTAGCAGCAACTAAAGAATTCTACAAAAATGCATTGGGTATAGAACATCTTCCTGAAGATGAAATCGTAGAAGAACAAAAAGTAAAAGTATCCTTCTTCCCATGTGGCGATGCTGAACTTGAATTCTTAGAAACTACTACTCCAGATGGTCCTATCGGTAAATTCATCGAGAAAAACGGCGGTCGTGATGGTATCCAACACGTTGCATTGCGCGTTGATAATATTGAAAATGCTATTGCTGATTTGATGGCTAAAGGCGTTCGTATGATTGACGAAAAACCTCGTTACGGTGCAGGCGGTTCCGCAATTGCTTTCTTACATCCAAAAGCAACTGGTGGCGTATTGCTTGAATTATGTCAACGTATGAAATAATACAGTATCCAATTCACATCATTATGTATGAGTTATAGAGATACATATACATATAAATTCAAGTTATATGTTAAATATGTATTATGCTTGAACTTTAATTATTAATGAAATAAAATGATACTGTAACAAGTTTTATTTGGAGGTGCTATAATGGCAACAGTGCAGGAAAAAATCGAGTTATTGCACGAGAAACTAGCTAAAGTTAAAGCTGCTGGTGGTGAAAAACGCATTGAGAAACAACATGCTCAAGGCAAAATGACTGCTCGCGAACGTTTGGCTAAATTGTTCGATGATAATTCTTTCGTTGAACTTGATCAATTCGTTAAACATCGTTGTGTTAACTTCGGTCAAGAAAAGAAAGAATTACCAGGCGAAGGTGTAGTAACTGGTTATGGTACTATCGACGGTCGTTTAGTGTACGCATTCGCACAAGATTTCACTGTAGAAGGTGGTTCTCTTGGTGAAATGCATGCTGCTAAAATCGTTAAAGTACAACGTTTAGCAATGAAAATGGGTGCGCCTATCGTTGGTATCAACGACTCCGGCGGTGCTCGTATTCAAGAAGCAGTAGATGCCCTTGCAGGTTACGGTAAAATTTTCTTCGAAAATACAAATGCATCTGGCGTTATTCCACAAATTTCCGTAATCATGGGTCCATGTGCAGGCGGTGCTGTATATTCTCCAGCATTGACTGACTTCATCTACATGGTTAAAAACACATCTCAAATGTTCATCACTGGTCCTGCAGTTATCAAATCTGTAACTGGTGAAGAAGTAACAGCTGAAGATCTTGGTGGTGCAATGGCTCACAACTCCGTTTCCGGTGTAGCTCATTTTGCTGCTGAAAACGAAGATGATTGCCTTGCGCAAATCCGCTACTTATTGGGCTTCTTGCCATCCAACAACATGGAAGATGCTCCATTAGTAGACACTGGTGATGACCCAACTCGTGAAGACGAAGGCTTAAACAGCTTATTGCCTGATAACAGTAACATGCCTTACGACATGAAAGATGTTATCGCTAAAACTGTAGATAATGGCGAATACTATGAAGTACAACCATTCTATGCTACAAACATCATCACTTGCTTCGCTCGTTTTGATGGTCAATCCGTTGGTATCATTGCTAACCAACCAAAAGTAATGGCTGGTTGCTTGGACATCAATGCATCTGACAAATCTTCCCGTTTCATCCGTTTCTGTGATGCTTTCAATATTCCAATCGTTAACTTCGTTGACGTTCCTGGTTTCTTGCCTGGCACAAATCAAGAATGGGGCGGTATCATTCGTCATGGTGCTAAAATGTTGTATGCTTACTCTGAAGCAACAGTACCAAAAATTACTGTTATCACTCGTAAAGCGTACGGCGGTTCTTACCTCGCTATGTGTTCCCAAGATTTGGGCGCTGATCAAGTTTACGCTTGGCCTACATCCGAAATCGCTGTAATGGGTCCTGCTGGCGCAGCTAATATCATCTTCAAGAAAGATGAAGACAAAGACGCTAAAACTGCTCAATACGTAGAAGAGTTCGCAACTCCATACAAAGCTGCAGAACGTGGCTTCGTAGACGTTGTAATCGAACCTAAACAAACTCGTCCAGCAGTTATTAACGCTTTGGCAATGCTTGCAAGCAAACGTGAAAACCGTGCTCCAAAGAAACATGGTAATATTCCATTATAATTCGATTCGGTAAACATATCATCGAATTTGGGAGATACCTTTCTTTACTACTTTTTTAGAAAGGGGAATGATTATGGAAGGACAAGCAGTTACTACCAATCCGTTACTCATAATGGCGATTAATATGACAGTTGTGTTTGTTGTGTTGATTCTTCTCGGCGTTCTTATGCAAATCGTACATTTAATCGATCCAACTAAGAAAAAAAAAGAAGCACCTAAAACTGAAACAACTGTTGCAGCTCCAGCAGCAGCTCCTGCTGCACCAACTGCATCTGCTCAAAATGAGGATGAAGTAGTAGCAGCTATCGTAGGTGCCATTGTAGCGATGGGGTACTCATCTGAACAAATTGCATCTATCCGACCTACAGCAACAAGTGCTAAATGGCGCTTGGAAGGTCGCTTAAGCGGTAGAAATTAAAAATTTTTAGGAGGCATTTTAATGAGCGATGCTACAACAACTAACGGTAAAGCTCCATCTCAAGATGTAGTAGCGGTAATCGTTGGTGCATTAGCGGCAATGGGTTATTCCGCTGATCAAATCGCGCACATCCGTCCAATCGTAAGCTACAATTGGAAAATGGAAGGTCGCTTGCGCGGTAATCGATAAGATTATTGCCTAATTAGATAATTAATGAGATTATCCGATTTATATGTGTAAAAAATATTTATAAGTTTGGTGTAGACATACACATTTTGGAGGAATTTAAGATGAAAAAATTCAACGTTACAGTAAATGGTACAGCATATGATGTAGAAGTTAATGAAGTAAAAGGCGCAGCTCCTGCAGCAGCTCCAGCTCCAGCAGCAGCTCCAGCTCCTAAAGCAGCTCCTGCACCAGCTCCAGCTCCAGCTGCAGCAGCAGCTCCAGTTCCAGCAGGTGCTGAAACTGTAAAAGCTCCAATGCCTGGTAAAATCTTATCTGTAGCAGTATCCGCTGGCCAAGCAGTTAAAAAAGGCGAAACTTTGTTGATTCTTGAAGCTATGAAAATGCAAAACGAAATCGCAGCTCCACATGATGCTGTAGTTTCCGAAGTTCGCGTTTCTGCTAACCAAACTGTATCCACTGGCGACGACATGGTTGTTCTTGGTTAATCCCAAGTTTTGTATGGCGCGGCCGTGCCGCGTCATATAACAATTTTATATTTGTGAAAGGGGAACGCATATGGAGGCTTTTGCTGTTGCGATACAATCCGTTATAACCGATAGCGGGTTCCTCGCATTTACACCATACAATGCTATTATGATTTTTGTAGGTTTGCTCCTATTGTACTTGGCATTTGCTAGAGAGTTTGAACCATTATTGTTGGGTCCGATTGCATTTGGTTGTGTACTTGCTAACATTCCTCGTAACGGTTTTGAAGAAGGCGTTATGGCACTTATTAGCGCAGGTATCTCTCAAGAAATCTTCCCACCTTTAATTTTCCTAGGTGTAGGTGCAATGACTGACTTTGGTCCACTCATTGCAAATCCTAAGACATTACTTTTAGGTGCTGCTGCTCAGATCGGCGTATTCGTTGCTCTTGGCGGTGCAATGGCTATGGGCTTTACAGCTCAAGAAGCTGCTGCTATCGGTATCATCGGTGGTGCTGACGGCCCTACATCCATTTACTTGGCTACTAAACTAGCTCCTCACTTATTAGGTGCTATCGCGGTTGCTGCATATTCTTATATGTCCTTAGTACCGTTGATTCAACCACCTGTAATGAAATTATTTACGACTCAAAAAGAGCGCGAAATTGTTATGGAGCAGTTGCGTGAAGTTACACGTTTTGAAAAAATCGTGTTCCCAATCGTTGCAACGATCTTCATTTCCTTATTGCTTCCTTCCATTACATCCCTTTTAGGTATGTTGATGTTAGGTAACTTGTTCCGTGAATCTGGCGTAACAGAACGTTTGTCTGATACTTCTCAAAATGCGTTGATCAATACTGTTACTATCTTCTTAGCAACTGGTACTGGTTTAACAATGGATGCGGAACACTTCTTAAGCGTACAAACAATCCTAATCATTTGTTTAGGTTTGGTTGCATTTATCGGCGGTACTGCTGGTGGCGTATTGTTCGGTAAATTGATGAGCGTAGTTGATGGTGGTAAAACAAATCCACTTATTGGTTCTGCTGGTGTATCTGCGGTTCCAATGGCGGCTCGTGTATCTCAAGTAGTAGGTGCGAAAGCTAACCCAGCTAACTTCTTGCTCATGCATGCTATGGGTCCTAACGTAGCTGGCGTTATCGGTACAGCAGTAGCAGCAGGTACAATGCTTGCTATGTTGTCTAGCCATTAATAATTAAATAATTATTCACCAAGGTGTGCCTAAATAGGTACACCTATTGGTGAATAAAAAATCCCTTATAAACTATGTAATCATACATGAAAAGGGAATATTTGCAATAAATGCTTTCAGATCGGTCATTAGGTGATTAGCAAGATTTCACAGAATAACCTTCTAGTGCTTTAAATATAGTAGAGGTGGTCACTTGTTATCAATTGAATTAAAAATACTGATTTGTTTTATTTGGGCATTTATTGTATTTTTTATTACTGCACTGATTATCGGTAATGAAGGAAAGGCCAAATGGTTTCAACGTAGAACTAAATATACTTGGTTTAATCGCCGAGGATTTTTAGGAGAAGCGTTATTTTTTGGCTATCCTAAAACTAAAGAGGGTTATGGTATAACTTTTTTGATGGCTTCTGCTATCTGTATTGTAGGCTATATTTTATATCTTATCTAATACAATCAGTGCATTTCTCTGAAGGGAGATGATGATGTATGGGTACTGCGGAACAAACCTTAATCGTCCTTGCAGTCATGGCTGTTTTATTCGTTACGGAAATTATTCCTTTAGCTATTACTTCTCTAGGCGGTGCAATTACTCTAGGTCTTATGGGTATTATTACTCCTAAGGTTGTATTCTCTGGTTTATCTGATAGTACAGTTGTGTTGTTCGCTGGTATGTTCGTTGTTGGTGCTGCATTGTTCTACACTGGTTTGGCTCAAAAAATTGGTGAAACAGTAGTATCTCATGCAGGTACTAGCGAAAATGGCTTAATGCTTGCGATCATGGTTGTTACAGCAACTATGTCCGCATTCTTGTCCAACACTGGTACAACAGCTGCTTTACTTCCAGTAGTTGTTGGTATCTGTGCTGTTGCGAAGATTCCTGCGTCTCGCCAATTGATGCCTTTAGCATTTGCTGCAGGTATCGGTGGTATCATTACAATGGTTGGTACACCTCCAAACATTATAGTAAGTGGTACATTGGCTAAATTTGGTGAAAAACCATTTGGTTTCTTCGAATTTGCTTGGATTGGTATTCCTTTGACTATCGCTACTATTATTTTCATGATGCTCATTGGTAAACATTTATTACCTAAACATGAAATTCAAGATGCTGGCGATGTGGAGCAAGAAGTAGCTGCTGAAGATATTTCTAACGATCCTAAGAAACAATTGTTCTCTGGTCTTATTCTTTTAGGCGTAATCATCGCTATGATTTTAGGCGATTTCCTAAAAGGTTATGGTATTAACTTACCATTGAGCATGGTTGCAGTTATTGGCGCAATGCTTTGCGTATTAACTGGTTGCTTGAACGAAAAACAAGCTTACACATCCATTGACTGGGTAACAATCTTCTTATTCGCTGGTATGATGCCAGTAGCAACTGCACTTGACCAATCTGGTGCAGGTAAAATGATTGCTAATGCAGTAATCGGCGTTATGGGTTCCGATCCTAGCCCTTACTTTGCAACAGCAGTATTGTTCATTTTGTCTTGTGTTATGACTCAATTCATGTCTAACACAGCATCTTGTGCATTATTGGCTCCTATCGGTATCTCCATTGCCCAAGGTATGGGCGCTGACCCTCATGCTGTATTGATGGCTATCGGCGTTGCTGCATCTTGTGCATTCGGTACACCAGTAGGTACACCTCCAAATACATTAGTACTTGGTCCTGGCCAATACAAATTTACAGACTATGTAAAAGCCGGCGTTCCATTGATCTTAGTTTGCTTCGTAGTAAGCTTAATTATTATCCCAATGGTATGGCCATTCTTCCCTGGTAAATAATAGGGGATAGGTTACTCTACTATAAGAGCACACACGAGGTCGAATCTTACGATTCGACCTCGTTTTTTGCTGTGTGCTTTTAGCTTGTATGATTTAAACATAGATTATATATTAGGGACATCAAAAGTAATATGAATTAAACTTATTTGTACAATTAATTCTATGCAATTGACTGTATTGAAAAGATATAATATAGTATATTGTGTGATATGTAATTATATACTATTGAATAAGGAGATCATATATGACAAAAGAAAGATTTAATATGTTAGTTGGTTCTATTGGTGCATTTATTGGTGTATTTGTATTTTTAGCTTATATTCCACAAATTATTGCTAATCTTCAAGGTAATCCTAGTCAACCATGGCAGCCATTATTTGCAGCAGTATCTTGTTTGATCTGGGTATTATATGGTTGGACAAAATCACCTAAACGTGATTTTATCTTAATTGTACCTAACCTAGTAGGTGTAGTTTTAGGTATGCTAACATTCTTAACATCTTTCTAAGTGTTATATGTAGAAAATAAATAGTATTACTTTCTATGGTGAATAATAGGTCTATATTTAATAATAGTGAAGCTATTAAGTTGCTATATAAATATAAATTAGGTCGAATCGTATGATTCGGCCTTTTTTAGAAGAGTAAAACTTATCTGTTAAATTAAAATATTGATTAGCGATAAATTTACTATAATAAAAAATAATTTTATGATAATGAATATTGATAATTAAATTCCTAGTATAATACTAAGTATTTTAATTGAAATGATAATTGGTGTATTCTCATTTATTGAGTATAATACTCATTTAATTAAATGAAAAATAATATCAAAATATAGGAATGTATAGGCTTTTTATAACAAAAAGGAACAATTGTTATGCAAAAAAATATACAATTTTTTATCATTTTCATTTGACTTTCAATTAGAACTGTGTGATAATGAGAACATAAGTTGAGGCAAGTGCCTTTCTAAATGATAATAAAAAGTTCTGATTTATATTTTTGACGGAGGTCCTAATTATGAGAGTTATTGCTGATGGTTGCATTAAATGTGGTTCTTGCGCGTCTGTTTGCCCAGTTTCCTGCATTACTGAAGGCGAAACTAAATACGAAATTGGCGATGCTTGCATCGATTGCGGTTCTTGCGAATCCGTTTGCCCAGTATCTGTAATTTCCGCTGAGTAATCACAAATAAAACACGCCCCTCATTGAGGGGCTTTTTATTTTGCCTAAAATTGTGTAACTTAGTATAATAGGACTATTAAGATATATATTTGATAAGGGAGTAAATTTTGTTTTATACTGTACTCATTATTTGGCTTTTATTAGACCAATTATCTAAATATTATGTAATGAATCATTTTTTGTTAGGTGAATCGGTACCAGTTATTCCTAATGTATTTCATTTAACATATATTATTAATCGCGGTGCTGCGTTTGGGATGCTAGCAAATCAACGTTGGTTCTTTTTGCTCGTAGCGGTCATTCTGCTTGGTGTATGTGCTTACTATTGGAATCACTTGTCTAAAGGGCCTTGGACATTACGAATCGGATCTGCTTTATTAGTTTCTGGCGCCATTGGTAATGGTCTTGACCGTTATATGATTCACGGTGTTGTGGATTTCTTTGATTTCCGTGTATGGCCTATTTTTAATATTGCAGATATCGGTATCTGTGTAGGGGTAGCTTTTGTGGTGTATTATTTATTCACTGTGAAAGAAGACAATGAATAATCGATACTTTTAGCGTACTGAAAGATTTTTGAAGCTGAGGACATATATTATATTTTTGAAGCTGTAGACATAATATATATAATACGTAACTATAGAGAGGTAGAGGATGAACGAATATATTGTTAGTGCTGAACAAGAAGGCATGAGACTAGACGTGTTTTTAACGGAACAGATGGAAGGTTCTCGTAGCTATATTCAAAGCTTAATTAAAGACGGCCACGTTACCGTTGGTGGCAAAGTAGGAAAGGCAAATCTTCGTCTTACCCCTAACATGGTCATTCATGTAGAGATTCCCGAACCTGAATCTGTAGAGGTAAAGCCTGAAGATATTCCATTGGATGTATTGTACGAAGATCATGATATTATTATTGTAAATAAAGCACGTGGTATGGTGGTGCACCCAGCGGTAGGTAACTATTCTGGTACACTAGTAAATGCCTTATTATTCCATTGTAAAGATTTATCTGGTATCAATGGTGAAATTAGACCGGGCATCGTTCATCGTTTAGATAAAGATACATCTGGTGTTATGATGGCTGCTAAAAATGATGCTGCCCATCTTGGCTTGGCTGAACAAGTAAAGGAGCATTCTGCAAAACGTACGTATTGGGCTCTAGTACAAGGTAATATCGTAGAAGAGAAGGGCACTATTAAGGCTCCTATTGGTAGACATCCTAAAGACCGTATGAAAATGGCGGTAGTCTTTGAAAATAGTAAAGATGCAGTTACTCATTTCAAGGTATTGGAGCGTTATGGTCATCAAACCTTGGTAGAGTGTAATCTAGAGACAGGTAGAACGCATCAAATCCGCGTTCACTTTGCTCATATTGGTCATCCTGTTGTTAATGATCCGTTCTACGGCTATCGCCGCATGGATTTCCCTATTGAAGGGCAAGCGTTACATTCTCGCTCTTTAGATGTTAAACATCCAATTACTGGCAAAGATATGCATTTTGAGGCACCCGTACCAGCTGATTTTGAGGCTTGCTTGGAATTCGCTAAGACTTATCGTGAAGATAAACGAAAATAATCTGATAGGATAATTTTTTGTACTTAGTTTACTACTTATTTGTATAAAGGGCATAGAGCTATCTATGCTGTAAGGGCGTATATATGGAAAAGAAACGCTTACTGATGGACCAAGACGCTATTATGCGTGCTGTTCGTCGTATAAGTCATGAAATTTTAGAACGCAATAAAGGTTTATCTGATGCACTAATTGTCGGCATTGAACGACGTGGTGTTATCTTGGCAAAACGTTTACAAGCCGAAATTGAGCGCATTGAAGGCATACATATTGACTGTGAGTCTTTAAATGTTGCTATTTACCGTGATGATCGTGATGCTCGTCCTAAAGAAGGAGAGCCTTGTACGCTCGATACAACGGAAAAGACGATTATCCTTGTAGATGATGTGCTATATACAGGTCGTACCATTCGCGCTGCTTTAAATGCATTGATGACAGCAGGTAGACCTAAATCTATTCAACTAGCGGTGCTCGTCGATCGTGGTCATCGTGAACTGCCTATTCGAGCAGATTACGTAGGTAAAAATATTCCTACGTCTCATCTTGAAAGTGTACGTGTTGCTGTGGCTGAACTAGATGGTGAAGAAGGGGTTACAATACAGGAATAACCTGTATTGTAACCCCTTTTTGGCGTTTGATTATTTTACGATATTTTAGTTGTATAGATTTAAATAATAGAGTACTTAAGTACTTCTAAAACAACTATTTAATATATTGAGGTGTATAGGTATAGTCTTTATGACCGATACGATTACTTTCATTATGGAAGCATAAAGCTTGGATATCGGTAGCTAACGTATCGATATAATGCATTGTCTGTCCTAGTGTGCTTAGTTCATTAGGTGCTTTAGCCCATTTTTGAATAAGTGGTATTTCGAATTCATTACGAAGCCATTGACGACCTCGATCGTTAAAGGCTAATAGTCGAGCATATTGTGGACCTTCTTCCATGGCGTTTTGTAATATATCTTTTGTTATACCTAGTGTGAGATAAGCGCCCATTCGTTGTAAGCGAGCATAGGTGTAGCGCTTAGATTTAATTTCTTCTGTGGCCGCAGTCCAAGAAAACTGTTGAGCTGCTTTTGACCATAAATGCTCAATTCCTTCATTAAAATCACCAAATTTCTCTAGTTCTTTTGGCGTTGTACGCCGACTTAAGCTGTGTACCATATCATGGTAACGGTTGTAATTCAGATAATTACCGTTTTCTATTACTTGAGTCATATCAGATGCAATTGATGACGGAATAGCAGATTGAAGTTGAGAGGCTAGATTACCAGTGCTAGTGACACATTTAGAGGATAGATCACCAGTACTAGTGATACATTGAGAGGATAGATCACCTGCGCTAGTGATAAGTTGACGCAATGCTGTACCAGATGGTAGTCCGTCAGTAATTGTTTCTTCGTGATGATTAGAAGTACGTAAAATAGGTATGTATTCGAGTTTTGGATTATACGCCAAGCCTGCACGAATATATTCAAGGCCTAATAATGCATTCGGTGTATTGAGTATTTCCGTATGTAAAGCTTTGCGGAAAGCCGTACCATAGGACATGCCTTCGTTAATATAGGTCCGCAACTGTTCTTGCGTACTTTCACAATCCATACGTTTGGCTATGTCTATGAGAGCATTTAAATCAGCCGTTTCAGAACCAAAGGAAAGAGCATCAATGGCGAGCGCTTTTACCATGCGAATGGCACCAGTCCCAAATAACTGTGCGCTACCCGTGGAATAGAGGGTAGGTAACTCAATGACAATATCTGCACCACCGAGAATGGCCCAGCGAGCCCGATCAAATTTGGAGAATATCGCCGGTTCCCCCCGTTGTACAAAGGAGCCACTCATGATACAAATGCGCAGAGTATCTGGGTATTGCTGTGCTAAGGTATGCAGTTGATGAGCGTGACCATTGTGAAATGGATTGTATTCGCAGATAATACCGATCGTTTTCATAGAGACTCCTTTCATTAGTGTTAGTGTAACAAAGCCTATAGATACTGTAAATAAATTTTAAAGATATATAGATAAAAAGAGCCATTACACGCATAAATTTGTGTGTTAATATAAAGTTTTTTGTAGATTTTCTTGGCTCTATAAGCTATAATTAACTGTAAATGCTGAATTGATGTGAGGTATATGATGAAACAAAATTGGAAACGTACATTACAAGGGGCTCTGCTCGGTGCTGCGCTACTAGCAATGGCGGGATGTGGCTCAAATAATGTAATGGATACATATAGTTTTGGCCATCAAGTTATCCGTGCTGGTCAATCTGAGATTACCATCGCTTTGCCTTATGAAATGGGTAAAAGTACAAAAAATATGACTGATGATGGATATCCTATCGATATTTATGGGTCTGTTACAGAGCATATGGTAATTGAAGTTGAAGCATTGCGTGCTGGTGAAAATAAACCATTGCCTACGGTTGATGAATTCTTAAATCGTAGCAAAGCTGAATTCACTAAATTGGGCGCAACCATCAAGGAAGAGTCCGTAGCATTGGGTGGAACATCTGCTAAGAAGCTAGATGTAACGTATGCAACGCAAGGACAAACTTTTAGATTTTCTCAATACGTATTCTTGGATCAAGGCGTATTGTGGAATATAATCTATCAATATCCTGAAAAGGATCAGGTAGGTGCTGATATCAGCAAAGAAATTCAAAACAAGATTCAAGTTACACAACAGAAAGAGGGTTAATCGATGAACGTATTAGTAGTTAACTGCGGTAGTTCTTCCTTGAAATATCAATTACTTGATATGACAACTGAAACAGAATTGGCAAAAGGTCTTTTTGAAAAGATTGGTGATCAAGATGCTATCTTTACTCACAAACGTCCTAACGCAGACAAATTAGAACGCGTTGAACCAATCTTGAACCATAAAGAAGCACTTCGTATTTTGCTTGATATTTTAGTTGATGCTGAATATGGTGTAATTAAGTCTATGGACGAAATCGACGCTATTGGTCATCGTGTAGTACATGGCGGTGAAAAATTCGCTGACTCTGTATTGATCACTCCAGCTGTTATGGATGCATTAGAAGAGTGCAGCTCCTTGGCACCATTGCACAATCCTCCAAATATTCAAGGTATCGAAGCTTGCCAAGCTATTATGCCAAACGTACCACAAGTTGGTGTATTCGATACTGCATTCCACCAAACAATGCCTAAAGAAGCTTACATGTATGCGCTTCCTTATGAATACTATGAAGACTATGGCATCCGTCGTTACGGTTTCCATGGTACATCCCATAAATATGTTGCACAACGTTGCGCTGAATTGATGGGTAAACACATGTCCGATCTTCGCATTATCACATGTCACTTGGGTAACGGTTCCTCCTTGGCAGCGATCAAAGGTGGTCGTTCTATCGATACTACAATGGGCTTCACTCCATTGTCTGGCTTGATCATGGGTACTCGTTCTGGCGATATCGACCCAGCTATCGTTCCATTCTTGATGAACAAAACTGGTATGAACTACGAAGAAGTAGACACTATTATGAATAAAAAATCCGGTGTACTTGGTATTTCTGGCGTGTCTAATGACTTCCGTGTTATCGAAGAAGCAGCAGCTAATGGTAATAAACGCGCTCAATTAGCATTGAACATGTTCCATTACAAAGTTCGCCGCGTAATTGGTGCGTTCGTAGCAGTTATGGGCGGTGTTGATGCTATCGTATTCACAGCTGGTATTGGTGAAAACGGTATCGGTAACCGTGACGCAATCTGCAACGGCTTAGAATACTTAGGCACTCGTATTGACTCTGAACGCAATAATGTTCGCGGTAAAGAACAAGAAATCAGTGCTGAAGGCTCCAAAGTTAAAATCTTCGTAATTCCTACAAACGAAGAAATCATGATTGCTCGCGATACTCAACGTATTACATCAGCTTTGAAAAAATAATATAGTTCGTATCTGAACTAGGTGACTAATAGAGTCATTAAACCCCGTCTATATCTAAGATATGGACGGGGTTTTTGTAGTTTTTATGCATAGAATATCTTATAATAGAATGTATAGTTACAAAGTAGTGATTTCTTTTAAAGGGGTAAAGTATGACGGTATTATATAAAGAGCAGTCTCAGCGCGCTAAAAGTGCAGAGCTATTAGTAATGTGTTTTGTATTCTTATTGCTTTGTGCAGTAGCATATACGACGTATCGGAGCTTTCAATTACATACGGTATTATTAGCTGAGTATTTCATTGAAATTATGGCTATCATTGTTATTGTTAAACAAGCGGTTAGTCGATATACATATATTCTGACAGATACAAAACTTGTCATTGAAGAATCTTCTTTCTTTAGAAAACGTCATTTTGAAGTAGATTATGACATGATCGATGGGGTATTTAAGTTCGAGCGCGAGCTATTGTCGAATATTAAATATCGCTACAAATATAGAAAATGTTCCACCTCTGATCCACGTCCAATCTGGTCTTTGGTGTATGCTATCGTAGACGGCAATAAGGTTAAGAATGGTCGATTGTTGTTGAAAGCAGAAGATAGATTCTTTGAAATATTAGAAGAAAAAGTTCCAGGCCGTATTCGTGTGCCACAAGCAGATA
>ERZ773207.80-NODE-80-length-33144-cov-5.684457_pt1 | contig 33144 bp, 36 predicted proteins | sample MGYA00580997_ERZ773207 | MGnify/ENA primary metagenome ERZ773207 (study PRJEB29015, sample SAMEA2738170) | human oral metagenome | biome: human oral; feature: human-associated habitat; material: saliva | place: China | collected 2239 ... | reverse complement strand
GCGTAGTGAATTCCGCCTGGGTGCGCTGGGTGGCGCTAAGAGCATTATTGGAGCTCGATTTAAGCCACTGCTCCAGGTAGTTTTGGTCCACCTGGGCCCGAGCCGGGCCTGCCAGCGCCAACAGAACTAGCGTCACCAGCGCCAGGCCTGCCGCCAGCAAAGACCCCGGCCAATACCCTGTCAAGACTCGCGGCAAAAAGCTGGTCAATGCACCTGGCAAAGAGTCCGGCGCTTTTGCCGCGAGCGCGAGTGAACTGAGCTGCCTGTGGCTAGTCGCCTGCCAGTTCATGGCTTAGAGCTGGTTGAGCGCTTTTTCCCAGCGCGGACCGTAGCCGGTAAGGGTGATGGTGCGGGCGCCGTCGTCGACGCCGCCCAGGTCAGTGATGCCGCTAGCATCGGCACCTGCCAGTCCCCCCTGCGGACGTTCCACCTTGATTTCTAGGCGATTGTCACTGATGCCTTCTACCATGCCTTCGCCCCATTCAACCAGGGTGATGGACTCTTCCAGGGAGGAATCCAGGTCCAGGGTTTCGAGGTCTTCTAGGCTGGTGAGGCGATAGGCATCTACGTGCACCAGGTCCGGGCCGCCGGCCAGGGAGGGGTGCACGCGCGCCACGATGAAAGTGGGTGAAGATACGCGCCCACGTACGTTTAGGGCTGAGCCGATACCTTGGGCCAAAGTGGTTTTACCGGCACCTAGCTCGCCTGAAAGCATCACCAGGTCTCCGGCTTGCAGCAACGGGGCTAGCCGGGCGCCGAATTCCCTTGTGGAATCGGCATCCGTGGTGTGGGTGACGTATGTGCTCATTGGGGAATCTCCGCTAATTTGTAGGAGCCTTGGGAAACGTAGTAGCGCGGTAGGTGGGCGCCGCGTAGCTGAGTGACCACCTCATAGGAGATGGTGCCGCAGGCGGTAGCCCAGTCTTCAGCGGTGGGGATGGCCGGGTTAGCCGGGCCGTTTAAGGGAGCGGGATCGCCGAAGAGGATGGCTAGGTCGCCAGCGCGCGCGGGGGCGGGTCGGGGGGTGCCGTCCGGGTTGCTGGTGGGACCTAGGTCTACAATAACTTGATCCATGCATACGCGCCCAACAATGTGGGTGCGTTGTTTGCCAACCAGGATGGGGGCGCGGTCGGAGGCGCTACGCAAAATGCCGTCACCGTAGCCTAGCGGCACTAGCCCTACCCAGCGGTCGGTGGGGGCCTGCCAGGTGGCGCCGTAGGAGACGCCTTGGCCGGCTTTGATGTGCTTGACCTGGGTGAGGCGGGCTTCTAGGCGCATGATCGGGTGCAGACCTAGATCCTGGGCGCGGGCCACGGTGTGGTCGGGGCTTAGACCGTATAGACCAATACCGAAGCGGTCCATGTCTAGGGCGGCGGTGTCGGGGTGCCACAGGGTGCCGGCGGTGGCCGCCAGGTGGCGCACGGGCACGTCAATGCCTGCGTCGGCCAGGATTTGTAGGCCTTGACGGTAGCGTTCTAGCTGCTGGCCGGTGGCGGGGATGAGGATTTCGTCTGCGCGGGCCAGGTGCGACCATAGCGCCACCACCTTAATGTGTCCCTGGCTTTGGGCTTGGGCGGCACATTGGGCCAGGTCAGCTAGGTCTTCTAGGTTGGCGCCAGCGCGGGCCATGCCGGTATCTACTTTTAGGTGCACGTAGGCGCACTTGCCTTCAGCTTGGGCGGCGGCGATGATGGCCTGCAAAACTTCCACGGTGGAGGCTGATAGGTCTAGCTGGGCCCGTAGCGCCTGACGCAGGCCAGAGTCTGCCTGGGCGGCCTCTTGCGGGCTAAGCGGCGGCATGATCCAGGTGAAAATCCTGGGAGTTTGGGCAGTAGCCAGGGCCGGGTTTTGGGCTAGCTGGGCTGCATCTACCGGCTTTACCCCGGCGGCGTCGAGGTATTCACGCAGGCGCAGGGCTTCGTGCAACTGTGCCACGCCCAGCCAGGTGGCGCCTTGACGCATACAGGCTAGTGCCATGGGGCCTAGGCCGTGTCCGTAGGCGTTGGCTTTGAGGATAGCCATCCAAGTTCCACCGTGAAACTTACGAAGTTGGGCCACATTGGCGGCTAGGGCGTCGAGATCGATAATGGCGCGGGCGGTTTGTGCTCCCGTCCAAGGAATTTGATAGCTATTAGGTTGCTCAGTCACGGCGCTATTGTCCCACTTTTAGCCGCCATCAGCTCAGTTTGCTGCAGCACTGGCGTAAAGGGACCAGGCATTGGGGATGGCTGCGGCTATTTCTGGGGCGGTTATGGGATGGCCGACGACGGCGTCAGTGGGCTTTGGGGCGGTTACCTCTGCGGGCTTTGGGCTGCTTACCTCGGCTACCTTTGGGCTGGTTGCTTCAGCGGCCAGTTGTCCGGCTAGGGCGTGTAGGCGCGCAGCCAGCTGCGCAATTTCGGGGGCTAGGGCAGCGGCACTAGTGAGTGCGGCGCCCCGCCCCTGAGCGTCAGCAGACTGCTGACTAGTCCCAGCGGCGTCGGCACTAGTAGCACTGCCTAAAGCGGCTATGGTGCCCACATGCCTCGCGCCGGCACGTACGTTTAGGGCCAGCAAGCCACCCATCAGACCCGCCAGTACGTCCCCACTACCGGCGGTAGCCAGCCAGGGCGTGGAGGCAGGCAGGTGGTGGACTTGGGCCTTGGCGTCTACCACCACGGTGCGATTGCCTTTAGCTAGCACGCAGGCCCCGGTTAATGTCGCCAGTTGCTGGGCTCCCTGGATGCGCCGCTGCAATGCGGGGCTAGTTTGAGAAGCAAACTTGCCAAGGGGTTTATCCGCCTTGTCTGCCAGTTTTCCCGCAATTTCACCTGTATTCGTGCCCGCGAACAGGTTTAGGCAGCGAACCAGCTCCCCATCATGAGGGGTGAGGATGTGATAGGGGTGTAGACGTAGTTTGCCCTCTTTAATCAGGGCGCAAACTGGTTCTAGGGCGCTGGCGTCAATTACTGCCGGGGTGTTTTCTAGCAACTGGGCCAGCACCTCCCAGTCTGTCTTCTGCCCGTCCAGCCCCGGGCCAAGCACTAGGGCGTCGCAGGCTCCGGTTAGGGCTGGGCCATCGGGAACAATTTGTGGGTGGGCGGCTAGCACCAGGTTTTCCACGCGCTCAGGGGCGTTTAGGCGGATCATGCCCACCCCGCTATGGCTGGCTCCGGCCACACATAGCAGCCCGGCGCCAGGAAAACGCTGTGAGCCAGCGATTATGCGCACCACGCCGCGCGAGTATTTGTGGCTGTCAGCCTCGGGTTTGAGCAGGTAGCGGGCCAAGGCGGCGTCATGCGAGCTGACCTTACAGCCTTCTGCCGGGCCACCACTAGCCCAAACTTGGGCCATGGCTACCTTGTCGTGGGCTAGGCTCACGCGCCAACTATGCAGCCCTAAACGCCGCGCCCACGCCACCACCTGGCCGTGTAGGCGCAGTTGGGGGGCCTGACCGGGGCGGCTAGTGACCTCAATATCGCGAAAATTCAGCCCTGCCACGCCAGCGCCGTCGTCGAGCCCAAAAACCCTAGCGCTGCACCCAGCCGAGCCAGCAGCGCCGTCGTCGCCAATTGAGGCGGCCTGAGCGAGGGCTTGACCCAGCACCTTCAAGGCCGCCTCTTTAGCGCAAAAGCGCGCCGCCAAAGAAGGCAGCGCGCCCTTGCAACTATGAAGTTCCACAGCAGTAAACAACCGCTGCATTAAAGCGGCATTAGCCTCGATACGGTCACTAAAGCGTTCAATATCCACCACATCGATGCCGCTATACATGCCTTGAGTCTAGCGGTATTACTCCACCGTCACAGACTTGGCCAGGTTACGCGGCTGATCCACGTCATAGCCCTTAGCCTGAGCCAAAGCGGAGGCGAACACCTGCAACGGCACCACGCTCAGCAGCGGCATCATCAAGGTGGGGGCGGCGGGCACGCGGATCACGTCATGAGCGAAGGCGTCCACAGCGTGGTCTTCTTCCTCAGCGATCACAATGGTGCGGGCGCCGCGAGCGCGAATCTCTTCAATGTTAGAGATGACCTTATCGTGCAGCACAGGGCGGCGCGGGGTAGGCACAATCACGAATACCGGCAGGCCTTCCTCTACCAGGGCGATGGGGCCGTGCTTGAGCTCGCCGGCGGCAAAGCCTTCGGCGTGCACATAAGCCAGTTCCTTGAGTTTGAGGGCGCCCTCTAGGGCTACCGGGTAGCCCACGTGGCGGCCCAGGAACAGGAAGGAGTTGTTGTCAGCTAGTTCGCGGCCCAGGGCACGCACTTGCTCTTCGCTGTTATCTAGGAAACGCTGGATGCGCTCAGGCATGGCGGACAGGTTAGCCAGGTAGTCAGCCACCTCTTCAGGCCACTTGTTACCGCGCAGCTGGGCCAGGTATAGACCCAGCAGGTAGCAGGCGGTGATCTGGGCCAGGAAGGCCTTGGTGGAGGCTACGGCAACCTCGGGGCCGGCGTGGGTGTAGAGCACGGCGTCGGCTTCACGGGCAATGGTGGAGCCGTAGGTGTTAACGATTGCCAGTACGCGCGAGCCCTGCTCGCGGGCGTGGCGCACAGCCTGGATGGTGTCCATGGTTTCACCGGACTGGCTGATGGCAACGGTTAGGGTTTTTTCGTTCACGATCGGGTCGCGGTAGCGGAACTCGTGGGCGAGCTCGATTTCTACCGGGATACGGCACCAGTGCTCGATGGCGTACTTGGCTACGTGTCCGGCGTAGGCGGCGGTGCCGCAAGCAATCACGATGATCTTGTCCACGCTGCGCAGCACCGAGGGGTCGATACGCATTTCGTCTAGCTGCAGCTCGCCGGCGGCGTCCATGCGGCCACGCAGCGTGTCGGCCACGGCGGTGGGCTGGTCGTGGATTTCCTTATTCATGAAGGTGTCGTAACCGCCCTTGACGGCGGCGGAGGCGTCCCAGGTGACCTCCCAGCTGTGCGGCTCGGTCACTACCTGGCCGGCGGCGTCGGTAATTTCAATGCCAGCGGCGGTGATCAGCACGATCTGGTTGTCGTCCACCTCCACGGCTTGCTTGGTGAAGGCTACGAAAGCGGCGACGTCGGAACCAACGAAGTTTTCGCCCTCGCCCACACCCAAAACCAGCGGGGAGGAGCGACGCGCGGCCACGATAGTGCCGGGGGCGTCAGCGGTGATGGCTAGCAGGGCGTAGGTGCCCTCCAGGCGCGGGGTCACCTGGGCCATAGCTTCACGCAGCTGCAGAGCCGGGTCGCCAGCGGGGTTGGCTTCACGCAGTGCGCTGTAGGCGATGTCTAGCAGGTGGGCAACAACTTCAGAGTCAGTTTCAGACAGTAGGGTGCGGCCGAGGCTTTCTACCTCTTCACGCAGGGGACGGAAGTTTTCAATGATGCCGTTGTGTGCCAGGGCAATGTGTCCGGCCACATGCGGGTGGGCGTTAACGGTGGTGGGGCTGCCGTGGGTGGCCCAACGGGTGTGACCAATACCGGCACTGGCCGGGGCCACGGGATGGGCGGCGATCTGCGCCCGCAGGTTTTCCAGCTTGCCGGCTTCCTTACGTACGGATATGCCTTCATCCGTCAGTAGGGCCACGCCAGCGGAGTCATAGCCACGGTATTCCAAGCGGCTAAGACCATCTAGTAGTACTTCTAGGCTACGTTCACTGGGGACCGCTGCCGGTCCAACATGTCCAACGATTCCACACATGAGCTTGATTGAATCATGTATCTAATGCGCAAAACAATGATTGAAAGGCGCGAGTTTGCTTACTATTCCCACAGCGTAGCGGCCATATGACCCAGGCCGCTTAGGTCTGAGCTTTATCTTTGGCTGGTTTGTAAGCCAAACTAGAGTCGTGAGCGATTTTGCTAACCCCCTAGATTGGCTTCCCATCTGGCATAAGAACAGCCCGTTTATAGAGATTAAACGTGAAGCTTGGGGCCGCATAGCAGCTAACGCTCCCCTGCCGCTAACTGAAGCCGATTTGGAACGTTTGCGTTCTTTAGATGACCCCATTGAGCTACCTGAGGTAGATGCGGTTTACCGGCCTCTATCGGCACTTTTAGAGACTTACATTGAATCCACTCAGATGCGCCGCCAGGCGGTGGCGCGCACTTTAGGGATTGAGCCTACACATGTGCCTTTTGTGATTGCGGTGGCCGGATCGGTGGCGGTGGGTAAATCCACTACCGCCCGCCTGCTGGCTCACCTGCTGGCGCGGTTTGAGGCCACTCCCAAGGTGTCTTTGGTGACCACTGACGGTTTCTTGCTGCCTAACAGCGAGTTGGAGCGGCGCGGGTTGATGGCCCGTAAGGGTTTCCCGGAATCTTATGATCGGCGCGCCCTGCTTGATTTTATTAGTGCGGTTAAATCTGGCGCTCCCCTGGTGCAGGCGCCCCTTTATGACCACACGATTTATGACGTGGTGCCTGACCGTAAGGTGGATGTGCGTCAGCCTGACGTGCTGGTGCTGGAGGGCCTAAATGTGCTCCAGCCGGCCCCGCGTGCCTATAACAACCAGGCGGTTATGGCGGTTAGTGACTTTATTGATTTTTCTATCTATGTTGACGCCGACGCCGCCAATATTCGCTCTTGGTATTTGGAGCGGTTTTTGACTTTGAAGCACACGGCTTTTACTCAGCCTGACTCTTACTTCCGTAAATATGCTGATATTGACGACGACGTCGCTTTGGCTGGGGCCGGCCAGATTTGGGATACCGTCAATCTTCCCAATTTGATTGAAAACATTGAGCCCACCCGCGCCCGCGCCACCTTGCTGCTGCATAAAGACGCCAACCACCACATGGACTATATGCGCCTGCGCAAAGAGTAGGATTGCGCGGACGCAAACAAACCAAAGGCCGGCCCGAAATTTCGGGCCGGCCTTAGTGTCTAGCTGCGGTGCCTAGCTGCGCGCTAACACATTTTTTGGCGCGTAAGCGCTGGCGCCTGAACGCGGCAGCGCGGCGAACGCCAGCGCGTTGAGCACGCTAAGTGCGCAGCCAGGTTTTAGGGCGTCACAGAGCCAGGTTGTCTTTAACTACCTGGGCCAACTCAGCTGCGACGGCGTCGGACTCTTCCTGCGTGGCAGCCTCAACCATGACACGTACCAGCGGCTCAGTGCCCGAGGGGCGCAGCAGCACACGGCCGGTCTCACCTAGGCGGGCCTCAGCCTTAGCCACGGCGCTCTGGACGGCGTCGTTAGTGGAGGCGGCGTGCTTATCCACGTTGGGGACGTTAATCAGCGACTGGGGTAGGCGCTCAACTACGCTGGCCAGTTCCTTGAGGGACTTGGCAGAGCGCTTGAGGCGGGCCGCCAAACGCAGCGAGGTGAGGATACCGTCACCGGTGGTAGCGTGGATGGAGTCGATGACGTGACCGGACTGCTCACCACCAAGCACGTAGCCGCCAGAGAGCATCTTTTCTAGCACGTAGCGGTCACCCACACCGGTCTGAACAGTGCGGATACCGTGCTTGCGCATGGCCAGCAGCAGACCCAGGTTGCTCATAACCGTAACCACCAGAGTGTCGGAGGCCAGGGTGCCGTCAGCCTTAGCGCCAATGGCGAGGATACCCATGATCTGGTCGCCGTCCACCAGCGTGCCCTCAGCGTCAACGGCCATGCAGCGGTCGGCGTCGCCGTCGTAGGCCACACCCATGTCTGCACCCACGAACTTAACGTAGTTCTGTAGCTGCTCGGGGTGGGTGGAGCCGGCCTGGGCGTTGATGTTTAGACCGTCGGGAGAGGCGTTGATAACCAGCACTTCAGCGCCGGCGGCACGTAGCGCAGCGGGGCCCACCTTGGAGGCAGCGCCGTTGGCGGCGTCCACGGCGATACGCAGGCCGGACAGGTCAGTGCCAGTAGAGGCCACCAGGTGGTTGATGTAGGCCTGGTCAGCTACGGTTTCACCCTTGATTACGCGGCCGACGGCGGCGCCGGTGGGGCGCTCGTGCTCGGCGGTGAGCAGGGCTTCAATGCGGTCTTCGACGGCGTCTTCTAGCTTGAAGCCGCCACGGGCGAAGAATTTAATGCCGTTGTCGGGGAAGGGGTTGTGGGAAGCGGAGATCATAACGCCCAGGTCGATGTCATGGGCGGCGGTGAGGTAGGCGATGGCGGGGGTGGGAAGTACCCCGACGCGGGTGACGTCAACGCCGGAGGCCGCCAAACCTGCGGAGATAGCGTGGTCTAGGAATTCTCCTGAAGCACGGGTGTCTCGACCGACGATGGCGCGCGGACGCTTGTTGCCCTTAGCCGGCGACTTTTCCGTTAGGACACGGGCAGCAGCTTCACCTAGCTGCACCGCCAGGGTGGGGGTAAGTAGGTCGTTAGCTAGGCCGCGCACACCGTCAGTACCGAATAGACGAGCCATTGATTTCCTCCTGCAAAAGCTCAATGAATAAGGCAATTATCCCACAACCAGTTAAAACGCAACACACCCCGCCACCAACAGGTGACGGGGTGTGGGCAGATAAAACGCGATCAGCGCTTGGAGTACTGCGGAGCGCGGCGGGCCTTGTGTAGACCGGCCTTCTTACGCTCAACAGCGCGGGCGTCGCGGGTGAGGAAGCCGGCCTTCTTTAGGGTGGCGCGGTTGGCCTCACGGTCGATCTCGTTCAGGGCGCGGGCAATGCCTAGACGCAGAGCGCCGGCCTGACCGGAAACGCCGCCACCGTGGATGCGAGCGATCACGTCAAAGCGACCCTCGATGTCCAAGATGGTGAACGGGGAACGCACTAGCTGCTGGTGCAGCTTGTTGGGGAAGTAGTCCTCCAGGGTGCGTCCGTTTAGAGTCCAGTTACCGGCGCCGGGCACTAGGCGTACACGAGCAACGGCCTCCTTGCGGCGGCCTAGGCCGGCGCCGGGAGCGGTGATGGACTGACCACGGCCTTCGCCGGTGGTCTCGGTTTCAGTGGTGTAGCTGGCGGGAGCGTTCTCCTCGTCCAGTACCTCAATGTCGATGGTGGTCTCAGCCACGATATGTCCTTTACGTTATGAGGCTCGTGCGCTGAGCGCTTACTGAGCGACCTGGGTGATCTCGAAAACCTGAGGGTTCTGGGCCTGGTGCGGGTGCTCGCTACCAGTGTAAACCTTCAGCTTCTTGAGCTGGGCACGGCCAAGCTTGGTGTGGGGAATCATGCCCTTGATGGCCTTTTCTACGGCAAACTCGGGACGAGTAGCCAGTAGCTCACGGTAGCTGGTGGCGGTCAGACCACCGGGACGACCAGAGTGACGGTAAGCGAACTTCTTGTCAGCCTTACCGTTGGTCAGCGCGACCTTGTCAGCGTTAATGATGATGACGTAGTCGCCGGTGTCCGCGTGAGGGGCGAACTGGGGCTTGTGCTTCCCACGGAGCAGGGTTGCGGCCTGAGCCGCTAGACGACCCAGCACGACGTCGGTGGCGTCAATGACGTACCAGTTCTTCTCGACGTCGCCGGGCTTCGGTGTGTACGTACGCACGGGCGTTTGCCTTCGTTTCTACTTGGCGGTGGGCACACTTAGCTGATGTTGAAGCGTCACAGCTTTTTGCATAACCCACCGTGGTCAGGTGAACGTTGCTGGAGCACGTAGCGCGTGGGGCGAGTGGGAGCGCACCGCAAGCGCGCACAGACGTGCTGCAAGACATGACTACTTTACCCAAGGCATACAACTAGGTCAAAGATTCTTACCCTACCCACCCCCGTGAAGCCCACCACTACAGGCAAACACAGGCAATTTCATCTACAAACACAGGCAATTTCATCCCTTCCCTATAAAAAATTCATGGGGTTTTATAGGCAACGGACGAAATGTCAGTTTTTGTGCACCCCCGCCTCCGGCTCTACCCATGCCCCGTCAACGACGCCGCCAGGCCACAGCCACCTGCGCCGCCGTCGCCACAAAAACGCCTCCGGGCCGCCGTCACCAAACAGCCAGCCGCATCCACTCAGTCACGACATTTAGTCATCAGCAGCACTGGTGCGCAAAACCCGCGCAGCCTGCGCCTGCTCAGCCCAGCAGCGCGGCTCAGGGTAGGTGATGGCTTCCAAAGTCAGCCCATGAGCAGGCGCCAGCGGAGCCGCCAACTCCCGCGAGCGCCGCGCCAACAGCGCCGCCGGCCACTCCTCACTATTGCGCCCCTGCCCCACCGTCAGCGTGGCCCCTACCAGGGACCGCACCATGTGGTGGCAAAACGCGTCGGCACTGACTTCAAACACGGCCAGACCAGCATCAACACCGCTTTCGGGCCGGCTCCACGCGGCCGCAAGCAGACTGCGAATAGTGGATGCCCCCTGGCGCGGCTTGCAGTAAGACAAAAATTCATGTTCCCCCAGCAGCGGCTGTAGCGAGCGGTTCATGGCCTCCAGGTCCAGCTCCTCGTCAGTCCATAGCACGCTGGAACGCAGGCGGGGGTCGTGCCGCGCCACGCCGTCGGCCACGCGGTAACGGTAGGTACGCCGCAGGGCACTAAAGCGCGCATCGAAATCGCCGCCCACCTGACTCACCGCGCCCACCACAATGTCTGCGCCGTTGCCCGCGCTCTCCCCCAGCGCCACCAGCCCCGGCTCCGGGCGCGCAGTGACTTTGGGGTTTGCGGCCCGTTTGAGCAGGGCTTGGGTCCGACGTCGCAGTGCTTGGGCGGGGTCAGAGCCGTTACGTCCGGCCAGGGCCTGCCAGGCTTCAGTGTCGACGTCGAAATGCACCACCTGGTGGCTGGCGTGCACCCCGGCGTCGGTGCGGCCGGCAACTGTGAGCTGTACAGGGACGCGCAAAATGGTAGATAGGGCCTCGGTTAGCTCACCTTGCACGGTGCGCAGGCCGGGTTGGGCGGCCCAGCCGCGAAAGAAGGTGCCGTCGTAGGTTAGGTCCATGCGCACACGTACCTTGGGGCGTAGGGCTGCTGCCAGATTGGCCGCCAGCTGTGGCGTTTGCGCCCCATTCTCGGCGCGAGTTGCTTCTGGGCGCGCCCCAGAAACCTCAGCGCGCGCCCCTTCTGCGCGAACCCCAGAGACCTCAGTGCGCGCCCCTTCTGCGCAAACCCCAGAAACCTCAACGCGCACCTCGGCCCCACTGGCCGGCTCGACAACGCAATCACGGTAACCAAACATGCCCCCATTTGAGCACATCAGCGCTAGGGTAAGGGCGTGAGTGACGTAACGACCCTGAGCGTGGACTGCGGCGGCGGCGGCATTAAAGCCAGCGTATTAAACAGCGCGGGCAACATTATTTCGCCAGCTCTACGCACTCCCACGCCTTATCCGCTCCCCCCTGAGCGCCTGGTAGAAACCATCGTTGACCTGGCCAAGCAGCTACCACGGGCGCATCGCATCACCGTGGGTATGCCGGGCATGATCCGCCACGGGGTGGTGATCACGACGCCGCACTACATCACCAAATCTGGCCCACGCTCCAAGGTAATGCCTGAGCTGGTGCCGCTGTGGGCGCGTTTTGACATGCGCGAGGCTTTGCAAAACCAACTGAATCTACCCACTTTGGTGCTAAATGACGCCGAGGTGGCCGGCGCGGGCGTGGTAACCGGCCAGGGCCTGGAGATGATCGTGACGCTAGGGACCGGTTTAGGTAACGCCATTTTTGATAATGGTCGCCTAGCCCCACACGTGGAGGTTTCCCAGGGCCCGATCCGCTGGGGCCTAACCTATGACGACTACATTGGTGAGCATGAACGCCTGCGTCTGGGCGATTCGCACTGGTCACGGCGCGTGCGCCTGGTGGTTGATGCGCTACGACCGATGTACGTGTGGGACCGCCTCTACCTGGGCGGCGGCAACTCGCGCCGGATCACTGCCTCTAACCTGGCTAAGATCGGCGAGGATGTCGTGGTGGTCCCCAATGAGGCAGGCATGACCGGCGGGGCGCGCTGCTGGGATTTGGCTCGCACCAGTGACTAGTTCGCTCCTGGGGCTGCCGGCTTTAGCTAAGACGGCTGGCTTAATAGCCTTTAGCTGGCACCGCCTGCGTCAGCTGACTTAATTAAATGGCGGGTTCGCTTAAAGTGCGGGCCCGCTTTTTGCTGCGGTTTTATTTACGACGACGGCGCTCGCGGCTATTGGGGAACAAGTTGGGCTTGGGGGTTGCCGGCGGCGTCGAAGGTGTAGGTGGCGTCGATCCTTACTGAGACTTGCACGCCACTATCTTGGCTACCTAGGGCACTAACCCGAATTACCCCGACGGCACTGAATTTGTCGCCGTCGATCTCTAATAAGCGACTGGGCAGAGACTGCAGCGTCAACTGGGAGGCAGCAACGTTACGCACCTGGGCAGGGCAGGCATCCCCGCCAGAACCCTCAGCGCAGGCCCGCACCTGTTCTTGGGCCCAGCTCAGAGCCCATTGCGAGAGTTCAGAGGTGGGGTTGACGCTAAGTGTCGCCTCACGCTGGGACTCGGTAACTACCAGTTCACGTTGGCCGGTGGGGCTAACGGCTAGGCCCGCAGTTAAATATTTGGGGTTTACCGTGCCAGAGATAAGGGAATATGAGCCCGGATAGGCCAGGGCTTTGACGTGGCGGTAACCGTTTTTGTCTGCCCCCGCTAAGGGCAGCGGGACAGCAATGGTGCCGACTGTAACTCGGCTTACAGCTGAGGGGATGGAAATATCCACGCTGCGAGCCAGTGAAGTTGTAATAGCCCATTTGCCAATGAAGGGGCGCTCAACTTTGCTGGGTTTAACGCTGACTACTGCCTGCTGTGGCGCGCCGTCGCCCACTATGTAGCGAATGGTGATGGCGGTGGTGTCGCCGCTAACCATGCCGGTACTCACGGAGATGAGTTTGAGTTTACCTTCAGCGCCTTCAGCGGCTTGGGATTTGAGTAGGTTAACGCCAGTATCACCAGGGATCTTGACGGGTACGGCCGCCGTGGCCGCCTCATATTTGCCTTGCTCTAGTAGTTGCATGTAGGTGCGTACGGCGGCTTCGGCGCCGCTGTTCACCGGGTTAATTAGTCGCGGTAGGGCGACGACGCCTATCACCAGTACTACCACTAAAGCTGCCGCAACTGCATAGACCTGCCAGTTAAGCCAGGCCGGAAGTGAGACGCTGCGGGTTCTACGAGAGCTCATAGTTCTAGAGAAAGGTGCATATTGTTAGGCTAACGATACGCGAGTATATCTGATTGACCTCTAGGTTAACTGAGCTGTCCATGCCTGTTCAGGCTTGTCCACGCTGTGACCAGGGCAGGCATCTGGACGCGCTAGCCTCTGCCCGGGCGCGTCCAAGCAAACGGATTCATGGCTTACTTGCTAGTCAAGTACATTCCCGGTTGCCCAGAGGTATCAAAGTAAATATAACCAGTTATCTCACTTCGCACATCTTCCACTTCCCCAGCCCTATAATCATAAGAACCATTCTCAGAATAAGATTGGTAGACAGGTTTTGACATATAGATGCCAGTGGCTTTAACAACAAAGATGGTTCTAAAAGCATAATTACGCTTATATTCGTTACGATATTCATAAAGCGAGATAGAATCCAGGTTACTTGGTAGCGTTTTTACTTCAATCTCATTAAGCTCTCCTAATCGCAAGTAAAAAGGACACGTCAAATCGTGCCTGTCTGCCTCAGAGGCGCAGCTTTTAACTTTTTCTTGAACTTTACTTAGAGCCCAACCCTTAAGTTTCTCCGTAGGTTCAACACTAGCATCAATCTGCGTAGTAGATTCGTTAAAAGATTCAGCGTTATTGTCAGCCACCACTACCTGCTTGCTTGGTAGACTAATAGCAAAATATTCAGGATTAGCGCTTTGCACCTCAACATTATAAACTCCAGGATATACTAGATAGTTAAATCTACCATCAGCTTCCATGGTGGAATCTACAACAACCGAACCTATTTTATAAGACTTGAAGAACTCGTCCTCGGGAGTAATTGCCAAATGCGCGACTAGCGGGGTGACTATTTTCCAATTATTTACCAACCAGTCACTCTCATCTAGCTTCACTTGCAATGTTTGGTTCGCAGACTTATCTTTGACCTGCAAACTTACATGAACATTTACTGTCGACGAATTGCGCTCTTGCACAGTTATAGAGTTAACTTTAACCGCGCCTTTAACGCCACTATAAGCTTTATCGCTCAACAGTCTGCGCTGATAGCTATTAGCGCCAGGATCTACCAGCTTGCTGGCTGCATCATATTTTCCGTCAGCAATCAACTGCACATACTCACGCACAGCAGCTTCAGGAGTACGGTCAGAGTTAATCACTCTTACCGAAACCACACCTGCAATCAACACCAGTACCATTGCTAGCACAACTGCCAGACAGAGCTTCAGATTCAGTCGTTTACGAAAAACATCAGCAGTTTTTGCAACAGACCACCCAGAGGAACCTGCCGGCTTAACCCGGTTAGATGGAACCTCAACGTATTTAGGGTAACGATTATTTTCATTACTCATATCAGACATCCCAACCACTCCATTTAAGTACAGGCTGTCTTTCTTTATCAAAATCGACTACACCAACTGCATTGTAATAAAAATCTTCAGTCTTACTTATTTCTTGACCAGAAGTACTACTAGATCCGGCAGTAGTCACCCTAATTACACCATCAGCTCTAGCTGCGATCAGGCTAGTACCATTAACATAAGCTACGGAATATAGAGCGGTGGGCAATGTTTTTACTTCCAGAGCTTTAAAGTGAATAACTGGAGACCACGTCTGAACAGGGCAAGAATTATCTTTCCTGGGATAAGAAATAGACGCACAAGATTTGATTCTACTCTGAATTTGCGGTAACGCCCAAGTCTTTAGTTTTTCCGTAGGCTTAACAGTAAAATGTTTGTTGAACTCAAAACTGGCATAAAAATCACTTTCAGAGTCGGTACTGCCATGTTGTATAGCAACAGCAACAAACTGTTTATGCACTGAGTTGATCTCAACATACTCGGAATTTACGCTCCGCCCCTCAATGTTATAAACTCCTGGATACATCTTACAAGATATATACGGGTTGTAATATTTATCTTCTTTATATGTCATATCCAGAACAGCTGAACCAATTTTATAAGAATATAAATATGGGTGACCTTGAAATTGCACATTAACCAACAACGGACTGACGACCTTCCAGTCATTTACTCCTCGACTAGTTTTGGATAACTGCAATTCAGATTCTACGGGTCGCCCATTTACCAATACAACTACATTAACAGTTGCAGTGTCGGAATTTTCGTCATGTTTAAAATTATTTATGGAATCAAATTTGACTGCACCTTTAACTCCGCTAAAAGTTTTGCTAGATAGCATTTTACAGTCAGAGCTGGAACTGCTGGGATCTACTAGCTTGCTGGCCGCGTCGTATTTCCCGTCAGAAATTAACTGCACATACTCACGTATAGCTGCCTCGGGAGTGCGGCCAGTGCGCTCAGAGTTAATCGCTCTTACCGAAACCACACCTGCAATCAGCGCCAGCACCACTGCCAGCGCTCCTGCTAGGCAGAGCTTTGCTTTCTTGGTTAACGGCCTACGCGAAGCGGCAGCAGGTTTTGCGGGAGCCCCTTTTGGAACCCCTTCTTGTCTAAGACCTTCAGGTGGAGCCTTGAAGCCTTCAGTATGCCAACCACTCTCTGTAGCCATAATCAAAACATCCAGTTTGTTAGACCAATGATGCATTCGAGTATAGCTGACCACACCCCTATTTGGGGCGCCAATAAGGTCAGAGATAAAACTTCCAGGGTCCAAAACAACTCTTCCGGCAGCTATGCTAGCTGCCGGAAGACCTTAGTACAGGGGTTTACCAACCAGTCCAGTTGATTTTTGGTTGTCTTTGCTCATCGAAAGCAATACTGGCAGTTGCAGTATGCTCCACATCCTTGGCCTCACCAGCCGCAGGAGAAGAAACCCCATACTTCACTGTAATTACAGCGTCGCCCTTAGCCTCAATCAGACCATTTTTCTCAACATACTCGATGGACTTCAGCTTGTCAGGCGAAGCCTTTACTTCCAGTGATTCAACATCATTGCCTCGTACTTCAAGCGGGCAAGAATGATCTCGCTTAGCTTCTATAACCGAGCCACAGGTCTTAACTTTGTCCTGAATCTGTTGCAAGGCCCAGACCTTCAGACTCTGCGTAGGCTCCGCATCGGCGTAGCTGTCAAAATTCAAGTTGACATAGGTTGGAGCTCCCACAGCAGCAGTGCTGGTGCGAGACTTGACTACGGCCACAAACTTGTTGTGTGTAGGCACAGTTTTAACATATTCGGGGTTTATGCTTTGCGGCACAACGTTATAAACCCCTGGATACATCATGTAACTTACCGAGCCATAGTAATTTTGTGATTTCATATCCACAATGACTGACCCGATTTTGTAGGAACTTAAATATGCGTGCCTATAAATTTGCACCTGAACCAATAGTGGGGTAAGAATCTTCCATTTACGTAAACCAAAACTATTTTTGTAAGACTCTACCTTCAGTTCAGCTTCCATGGGCTGGCCACCTACCAGCAAATTTACGTTAACGGTTGCTGAATCATCATCTTCGTCATATTGCAACCCACTGATGGATTCAAATTTGACCGAACCTTTGACCCTACTATAAGCCTTATTGGTTAGTAGCTCACGTTGAGCACCAGTAACCCCAGGATCCACTACCTTATTGGCTTCATCGTATTTGCCGTCAGCAATCAACTGTACATAGTCGCGTACATCTGCTTCAGGAGTACTTTCAGAGTTAAGTACTTTTACCGCAATGCCACCCACAACCAGCACTAGCATTACCACCAGCGTCGACAATAGCAAAATGGTGGCTTTGTTCCTTGATCGTTTACGCGGAGCTACACGCACCCTACCTCGCCTAGACCTCCTACTAGACCCCCTAGATGGAGGCATAGTTGAGCGCCCAGGCCTTCTAGACGAAGGCGCAGACGAGCGCCTAGTCTCCCTACCGAGACGATTTTCAGATTTCATATTCAAAACGCCCAGATTGCTAGAGTATTGACGGATTTGAGTATAGCCGATCACACCTCAGTTTGCTCCATAAACAAGATTAAAGGTGGCTGTGGGATGCTGTTTTACAGCATCCTACAGCCATTGTTCAGTCTGGTTAACTAAGCCTTACTACTAAAACATGAACTAGGTTCACGTCTAAACGCTCAGCTTGGTTAACCAACTGGGTTAACGTCAGGTCACCAACTGGGTTAACCGTTAGGGTTACCTATTTGGTTTACCAGCGTTCACTGAGGTTTAGTAGTAGCCCCACTTAATTTGTGGCTGACCCTTTTCATCAAAGGTGATGTAACCAGTAACCTCGTAGCCCACGTCTCGACGCTCCCACTTAACGTAGCTGGAATCCTTGTACTTATACGTGATAGTACCGGTACCCTGCACCCGAATCCTGTGGTCGTAGTCAGAGTATTCGAAGGTATCGAGGCTGGTGGGCAGCGACTTTACCTCCAACACATCAAGATCCCTGCTGCGCACCTCAAAGGGGCAGTCACGATCCATATTGGTACCTGAGGTAGAAGCACAAGACTTAACCTTGTCGCGCACCTGATCCAAAGCCCAGCTCTTGAGCTTATCGGTAGGCTCCACCTTAACCTCAAGCCCTGACTGAGACTGCGACAGATACTTACCGTCACCGCTCCTACCATCGGTAGCCACCACAACCTGCTTCTTATTCAAAGAGGTCTTGGCGTATTGAGGGTTACTAGCCTGAACCTCAACGTTATAAACACCTGGATACATTGGGAAGAACATTGGCGCAGCACCTTCCTGAGGCGCCGGTACAGTCAGATCAACTGAACCAACCTTGTAGCCCTTGACCTCACCCCTAGCAGGGAAGTTAATCGCGCTAGTCAGCAGCGGGCTCATGATCTTCCAGGTTTTCAACACCCCGTACTCGTTATCGCCCTGCTTTACACTCACATAGTAAGAGCTGCGTTCACCGTTAATGCGTAAAACAACCTCAACGTAAGAAAGCTTAGATTTCTCGCCGGTGTCCTTCTGAGTCACCGACTCCACCTTGACTGCATTCTTGACGCCGTCGTGAGCCTTATCGGTCAGCAGCATCCGCATGTTATTTTTTACTCCCGGATCCACTACCTTATTGGCTTCATCGTATTTACCGTCAGCAATCAGCTGGGCATAGTTACGCACGGTTTCTTCAGCGGTGCGGCCGGAGTTAATCACGTTCACTCCAACTACGCCAATGATTACCACCAGCACTACTGCCAGCGCTGCTGCCAGAGAAATCTTCGCGTTCTTGCTCAGCGGTTTACGCGGTGCGCGCGGGTAGGTGGTTGTGTAGGGGTTCGTTGGTCCCGACGCCGGCGCACTAGCTACCCCTGGGGCGCTGTAGGCGGTGGCACCAGAGGCCGCACCAGCACTTCCAGTCAGCGGTAGTTGCTGGTCAGAGGCCACATTGGCGGTGGGCATAGCCACCGCAGCCGGGTTAGTTACCGGTACTGAACCAGTAGCGGCGCTAGGCGCAACTGCGGGCATCGAGCCGGTAACTACGGGAGCCGAACCAGCCACCGGTACTGCACCAGGCACCGGCACCGCACCGGGCACACCCGCCACGGCCGGCGTCGCCCCTGCAGCCATAGCAGCCGGCACCAGCACCGGGCGGAAACGCAGGTTGCGCAGGTAACGCGGAGCAAACTCAGCAGCCAGGGAAACCAGCGCCGTGTAGATCACCAGGTTGACGACGCTTACCGGAGACAGGCCAACATTACCTTTACCGCCATAACCCAACGCATCCATGTTCAGCGAGAAACGTGCGTAAGCGTAAATGCTGTAACCCCACAGCACCAGCGCGGTCGGTGCAGCATAAGCGAGGTAAAGCCAACGAACCGGCCCGTAGTTGGGGCGACGCAGCACAGCCACAGCCACAGTGGACAGGATAAACATAACTACCAAGGCCACCAGCATCAGGCTGATAGCGCCGCCGTCGAACACGGACATGTCACCCAGTCCGTGCGAAGAACCGCTCCACTTACCTGAACCGTTCACACCGGTAGCAATGTAGCCAAGTGCAGCCAGACCTGCGCCAACAACCCCCAGGTTTAAGGGCATAGCCAGAGACAGCACCGGCTTAGCATCCTCAAGCATCAGCACAACGGCCCCAAACAGGAAGCAAACCGTAATAGTTACAACAAAAATAACTACTGCATCAAAGATGCCCTGATAAACAATAGAGCTGCGACCAGTTACCAGCAGGTGCTTATAGGTCGCAAAACGCCCTACCACCAGTGCCAGGAACACCAACACCAGGGTGTTGAAGAAAACCGCAAAGGGATCAGCCGCAATGTGTGCACCTTCAAAATCCACGGCAGCAATCAGGAAGACAACCATGGACACTACGGCCACACCAAATGCCTCAATTCCGGCGCGGGCAGCTACCGCCGCGATATCTACCGGGATAATTTCACCGGCGCGGCGGAACTTAGCCAGCAGGGCAATCGCAATAAAAATCACCAGGTGGCCGATGGAGGGCAGGATGCGCAGGGCCGCTCCCCCGGCTCGCATACTGGAATAGCTGGCACTCAGCTCTGCTTTACCACCCAGTGCCATACCGGCAAGCGGCCCCAGCAAACTGGGTGCGTCATCGTGGCTCACAAAACCACCGGCTAGGTCTGTGAGCACAGAGTTGGCGATCGCACCAACAATAAAGGCAACAACCAGCGTAATTACCAGACCCGCCACCCAGGTAATAATTCCGGGCACGCGGAAGCACTGGGTGATGTAGGCATTACGCGCAGCAGTGCGCGGGTTTACCGGTCGGACAGCGCCCTGCGGAGCCATACCCGGCTGCGGGATCATACCCGGTTGTCCAGCCATCATGCCCGGAGCCATTGCGGGCACACCAGGTGCAGAGGCCACTGCCGGGGCTGGCATACCAGCTGGTACGCCGGGAGCCGGCGGGGCCCCAACTGGAGCCGCAGGGGCCGGCGGGGCTGGGGCAACGCCTGGACCTGGCGGCGCAGCAGCTTCTGGTGCAGCTTCCGGTTGCGCCGTCGCTACAGGCTCCGCCGACGCCGCCGAGCCAGTTGCGTCCTTAGCTGGCGTCGATTCAGCCTTAGCTGCGCTAGTATCTGTTGAAGGCGCCGAAGCTGCAGAAGCTGATACATCTGCAGCCGACGATGCAGGAGATGGCTCAGGGACAGCCTGGGGATTTGGTTTGGACTCGCTCATGAGACCTCCTTAACAATCATGTAACTGTACATGCGTGTTACATAATAGTCTCTGTGAGCTGAATTTTTAGCTAAATTCACGCACGAAAAGTAGCGGTGCTTAACAAACCCAGCGATTACGCTAAACACCGCTACTTTTTCGAGTTCGAATGCAACCAGATACATTCAAACTCTTATACCTGGTGGATCAGTCCAGGTACCTTCTAAGCGCTTAGCCTCCCTCAAGGCCTTGATGCTTAGACCAGGTCCGTGCCTGTTTCCCAGAGCAGCTTGGCGGCACAAGCCACCCGGTTACAGACAATCGCAGCCAGCCCGTTTAGGCCAGCTGATAGTAAGCCACTACTTGATCAATAATGGACCGTGCTTGCTCGTAAGTGGGAGATTCCGCAAAGACGCGCAGCAAAGGCTCAGTGCCAGAGAAACGAATTACCACCCAAGAGTCATCGGCGAAATAAACCTTGCACCCATCCAGATAGGAAACATGGTCTACGGCCTGCGTAAACTCGGGCAGATCATGGCGCTCATAGATCTGCTCTAGCAGCTGGGCTTTACGCTCCATAGTGAAGCCATAATCGGTTTCAATCATTTCCAGCTGACCATATTTAGCCACAATATCGGCGTAGATTTCGCTTAAATGCTTACCTTTCTTAGCCACCATTTCGACTAGTAATGTGCCCGCATATACGCCATCTTTACCGGCAATATGTCCCTTAACAGTTAAACCACCAGAGGATTCACCACCAATAATGGCGTCATGTTCAGCCATCTTGGAGCTAACCCACTTAAAGCCTACGGGCACCTCATAGCACTGCTCGCCATGAGCGCGTGCCACTCTATCTAGCAGGTGGGTGGTGGCCAGGTTGCGTACTACTGGTCCGTGCCAGCCCTTCTCTTCCAGCAGGTACTCATAGAGCAGCACTAGGATTTCGTTGGGGTGCAAGAACTTGCCGGTGTTGTCGATAACCCCCAGACGGTCGGCGTCGCCGTCGGTAGCAATACCCATGGCCGCGCCACGCTCAAGCACCTCGTTAGCTAGGGCGTGCAAGGTCTTTGACGACGGCGAGGGCAGGCGCCCACCAAAAAGAGTGTCGCGGCGCTCGTGAATGGTCTCCACATCGCAGCGCGCGGTCATCAAAATTGTTTGCAGGCAGGTGCGTGAAACCCCGAACATCGGGTCTAGCACGATCTTGAGGTGGGCGTGGCGAATAGCCTCCACATCCACCGAGTCAAGGATTGAGTCGATGTACCAGTTCATTGAGGTTTGGGTGCTGATCAGCCCAGCGGCTTGAGCCTCGCTAAGCTCAATGAGCTTAATGTCGCCTGCCCCCAAAGCATTGGCGGCGTCTTGTAGGGGCGTGGTGATTTCTACTTCTGCGTCCCGCCCGCCGGCGGTAAAAACTTTAATGCCGTTGTAGATTGCGGGGTTGTGGGAGGCGGTGATGGCCATGCCGTAGGCGCAGCCTAGGTCTTTTACCGTCCACATAATCATAGGAGTGGGGGCTGGACGGTCAATCAGGTGCACGTGAATGCCGTTTGCGGCCAGTACTTGGGCGCTCCACCAGGCAAATTCTGGCGACAAGAAACGCTGGTCATAGCCGATTACTACAGGCTTGTCAGCTACCCCTTGGGAAATGATGCGCGCCGCTAAGGCTTGGGCTACGCGCTGCACATTTAGTTGGGTGAAGCCTTCGGAAATAATTGCGCGCCAGCCACCGGTACCAAAATGAATCTGTGGCTCTTGTGCGGTGTAGGTTTTTAGCTCCTCGGTCATCATTGACACTTCCTCGGTTGGTCCGATTGCCTTAACCCAATTCTAACCGATCAGTTCTGCTCGTAAAAGCACATAAACGATCAACTTTGCGCATTCTAGTTAAGTTCTCGGCCACACGCCCGCTTTTTAACGACGACGACGACGCTCCCCCGCGCGCCCGGTACCACAGGCCCTTCCCTCACGCACCCGGGCACCGCAGACCACCAACCAAAAACTCCCCTAAACAAAACTTGGGGCCGACACCAGCGGTGTCGGCCCCAAATCTAAGCGTTAAGCTCAGGCTTCGGTGGTCTCCTCGGCCTTGTCCTCAGCCACAGCGGCCTTAGCAGCCTTGGTGGCGGTGGCGACGGCGTCGTCCACAATGGACTTAGAAGCAACAGGCTCTAGCACCAGGGAGATCTGGGCCATGGGGGCGTTGTCACCCTTACGGTTAGGCAGCTTCACAATGCGGGTGTAACCACCATTGCGACCCTCGAACTGAGGAGCCAGGTTGTCGAACAGGTTCTTGAGAACCTGGGCGTCAGTGATCTTGCGGGCCACGGTACGGCGAGCGTGTAGGTCGCCACGCTTGGCCTTGGTGATCAGCTTTTCTGCGTAGGGGCGTAGCACCTTGGCGCGAGTCTCAGTGGTAACAATCGACTCGTAAGCGAACAGCTGGGTAGCCAGGTTCGCCAGCATGTGGCGCTGGTGCTGCGCCGAACCGCCGAGGCGGGGACCCTTAGTGGGGCGAGGCATAGTATTGTCTCCTAAAATTTACGAGCGTAAAGGCTCAGGCCTGCTCGTCGCTGAAAGTTGGGGTAGCGTCGTAGTTGTCGTCCGAAACCAGGTCCACCGGGGAACCCTTCAGGGACAGACCCAGCTCAGCTAGCTTGTCCTTGATTTCGAGGATCGACTTGGCGCCGAAGTTACGGATGTCGAGTAGGTCAGCCTCGGAACGGGCAACCAGTTCGCCTACCGTCTGAATGCCTTCACGCTTGAGGGCATTGGAGGAACGAGCCTGCAGTTCTAGGTCATCAATCGCCATAGCCAGGTCCTGCTGCTGACTTTCGTCAGCCGGCGAGGGGCCTACCTCGATACCTTCAGCCTCAACGTTTAGCTCGCGGGCAAGACCGAATAGTTCAACCAGGGTCTTACCGGCGCTAGCCAGAGCGTCACGCGGAGTCATGGAAACCTTGGTCTCCACGTCCACGATCAGACGGTCGAAGTCAGTACGCGAAGACACACGAGTTGCCTCCACAGCGTAGGAAACCTTCTTCACCGGCGAGTAAATCGAGTCCACCGGGATGCGGGTGATTTCAGCCTGAGGGTCCTTGTTCTGGTTAGCGGTGACATAGCCACGACCGCGCTCAACGGTCAGTTCAATCTCCAGCTTGCCCTTCTCGTTCAAAGTGGCAATTACCAGCTCGGGGTTGTGCACCTCGACGCCGGCAGGCGGGGTAATGTCACCGGCGGTAACCACACCGGGGCCAGACTTACGCAGGTACATCACGACCGGCTCGTCGTTTTCAGACGAAAGCACGATCTCCTTGATGTTGAGGATAATCTGGGCGACATCCTCTTTAACACCAGGAACAGTGCGGAACTCGTGCGGCACGCCCTCGATACGGATCGAGGTCACGGCAGCCCCCGGGATGGAGGACAGCAGGGTGCGGCGCAGCGAGTTACCCAGGGTGTAACCAAAACCGGGCTCTAGGGGCTCTAGGATGAACCGGGAACGGCGGTTCTCCTCGACTACCTCTTCACTCAGCACAGGACGGTGCGAAATCTGCACTTAGATTTCCTTTCAGTTTCGACGCCCGCTATATGACGTCGCTACCAATTGATTGATGACTACATTAAGCGGCAGTCTCGCTTGGAATGTAAGGAAACGACAGCGCCTTTAAGACGCCGTCGTCACTTAAAAATCAAACGCGGCGGCGCTTGGGGGGACGGCAGCCGTTGAAAGCCTGGGGGGTGACGTCCGTAATGGAGCCAACCTCAAGACCGGCAGCGGTCAGCGAACGAATGGCGGTTTCACGGCCGGAACCCGGACCCTTAACGAACACGTCAACCTTCTTCAGGCCGTGTTCCTGGGCGCGACGGGCAGCAGCCTCGGCGGCTAGCTGAGCGGCGTAGGGGGTGGACTTACGAGAGCCCTTGAAACCAACCTGGCCAGAGGAGGCCCAGGCAATAACTGCACCGGTGGTGTCAGTTAGGGAAACAATGGTGTTGTTGAAGGTCGACTTAATGTAAGCGTGACCGTGGGTAATGTTCTTCCGGTCCTTACGACGCGGCTTACGCACAGCAGTGCGGCTCTTGGGAGGCATAATTCCTTCTTCGCGTGAGGTTTAACTGGGGGCTGATTACTTCTTCTTACCAGCAACGGTGCGCTTGGGGCCCTTGCGGGTGCGCGCGTTGGTCTTGGTGCGCTGGCCGTGCACGGGCAGGTGACGGCGGTGACGCAGACCCTGGTAGCAGCCGATCTCGACCTTGCGGCGAATGTCAGCCTGGATCTCACGACGCAGGTCACCCTCAACCTGGTAGTTGGCGTCGATGTGAGAGCGCAGCTTGACGAGGTCTTCCTCAGTTAGGTCCTTGACGCGGGTGTCAGGGTTGACACCGGTGGCCTTGAGAGTCTCATCGGCGCGGGTACGGCCGATCCCAAAAATGTAGGTAAGTGCAACCTCTACGCGCTTCTCGCGCGGGAGGTCAACACCGGAAATGCGTGCCACTTTTGTGGTTCTCCTGTGTTTTCCCGGAGGTCGTCACCTATTCCTCCACCCCTTTGCGGGTGCCCCGGCCTCCGAGAACCGGGGGTGCGCTATTACGCGTGGGATAGGTGCTGTACTGACCGCTTAGCGGTCTGAGCGTAGGTTCAGCCCTGACGCTGCTTGTGTCGAGGGTTCTCGCAGATAACCATGACACGGCCGTGGCGACGAATCACCTTGCAGTTGTCACAGATCTTCTTGACGCTCGGCTTGACCTTCATGATCTTCCTCCGCCGCTCCTAAAACTAGGAGCGGGTTGTCACTTGTACCGGTAGACGATGCGTCCGCGGGTAAGGTCATAGGGGCTCAGCTCTACAACCACGCGGTCTTCGGGGAGGATACGGATGTAGTGCTGGCGCATCTTGCCCGAGATGTGAGCAAGCACGACGTGACCGTTATCCAATTCCACCCGGAACATCGCATTTGGAAGGGCCTCGACGACCGAACCCTCGACCTCGATGACTCCATCCTTCTTAGCCATGTTCCTCCGTCGGCTAGATGTTACGCAGCGCCGCGATTTGACGACGCCGGGACCACCCTTACTGTTGGTAGCGCCCCGAAAAGGGCATAAATAGGTGAATCCAGAGGGTTAGTTTACCGTTCAAAAGTGATACAAAGCTAGCCTTGCGCCGGCAAAAAACTGGTGGTAGTGCTCACGCAGACAGTGGGGTGGGGGCAAAGCCGAAAGGCTCCAGCCCAGATACTCCCCCGTCACGTGCGGTCAGCACCCACACTCCCTTAGGGGTAAGCGCCACAGTGTGCTCCCAGTGAGCTGCGCGTGAGCCGTCACGGGCGACCACAGTCCACTCATCATCCAGGGTCTCATTGCTAGCGCGCCCGGCTGTGATCATGGGTTCAATCGCCAGCACCATGCCCGGCTGTAGCTTGACGCCCTTAGAGCTGACCGAGTAGTTCAGTACGTCGGGGGCCATGTGCATCTTGGTGCCGATCCCGTGGCCCACATACTCCTCCACGATTCCCAGCTCGTGACCGGTTTCTTGGGCGGCGTCGAAAACTACCGACTCGACGGCGTCACCGATCAGGTTGATACGCGCATCCTTCCAACCGCTAGCTCCCGCCTCAGCCAGGGCGGCAATGGCGGCCCACAGCGCCTGCTCGGTGGTGCGGTCCAGGTACTTGTCCGTTTCGCTAGCGTAGTTGCCGACGACGGCGGTGAAGGCCGCGTCCCCATGCCACTGCGCGCCGTCGACCTCAACATAGGCACCACAGTCGCAGCTAAGCAGGTCACCGTCTTGCAGCACCCGCTGGCCGGGAATGCCATGCACAATCTCCTCGTTCACCGAGGTGCACACCGTGGCTGGGTAGCCGTAGTAGCCCAGGAAGTTTGACTTAGCTTTGCCCTTTTCGATAGCACGGGCGCTGACCTCGTCTAGCTGCGCAGTGGTCACCCCAGGGGCAATAGCGGCTTTGAGGGCGTCATGAATGTCAGCCACAACCAGGCCAGCTTGACGCATATGACGAATCTGGGCGGGAGTTTTAATTTGAATCTTGTCGCGGCCAAACATGCGCGCGCCTCTTTTCTACTCTAGACAGCAGCGGCTGGGGCCATATGAGCACAAAAAACCGCCGCAGCCAGCCTAGTAGCTAGCTGCGGCGGTTTAAAGTCAGCTTCAGATCTGGCGGCCTAGCTTTTGAGACAAAGCCGCGTAGATACGCTCAGTGACCTCGTCAATGTCGCCAATACCGTCAACCTGCACTAGCAGGCCCATGTCGCGGTAGACGTCAACCAGGGGCTGGGTCTGGGCGGTGTAGACCTCCAGGCGGTGACGAATCACCGGCTCGGTGTCGTCGGCGCGGTTCTGCTCGGTGGCGCGCTTAAGCAGACGCTTGACAATCTCTTCAGTGTCGGCGGTGATCTCCACGGCCACATCCAGGCTCAGGCCATCGGCGCTGAGCATACGCTCAAGCTCCTCAACCTGGTCCAGAGTGCGCGGGTAACCATCTAGCAAGAAACCCTCGACGGCGTCGTCCCAGTGCAGGCGGTCGTGCACCAGGCCGTTAGTGACCTCGTTGGGGACGTACTCGCCCTTGTCAATGTAGCTCTTGGCAGCCTTACCCAGCTCAGTGCCTTCAGCAATGTTCTTGCGGAAGATGTCACCGGTGGAAATAGCCGGGATGTTTAGGCGCTCGCTAATACGGGCGGCCTGGGTGCCCTTGCCAGCCCCGGGAGGACCAAGCAGAACCATGCGTACACTCATGACAAGAATCCCTCGTAGTGTCGTTGTTGGAGTTGAGAGTTAATTTCCTTAACCGTCTGCAGACCCACACCCACCATAATCAAAATGGTGGTACCACCGAAGGGCATAGTGGAGCCCAGTCCCATTGCAGCCACTGCAATGGTGGGCAGCAGTGCCAGCACAACCAGGTAGATAGAACCGGCTGTGGTGATCCGGTTGACGACGTAGCTCAGGTAGCGCTCAGTCGGTTCACCGGCGCGGATACCAGGAATAAAGCCGTTGTATTTCTTCATATTGTCGGCCACTTCCTTAGTGTCGAAAGTGATCGCGGTGTAGAAGAAGGTGAAGAACAAGATCAAAACGGCATATACCGAAATGTAGAAGGTGTCGGTGGGGCCAAGGTTACGACCAATCCACTGCACCCAACCGGCACGCTGGTTACCGAACTGGCTCACCAACTGTGGCAGGGCCAGAATCGAGGAGGCGAAAATTACCGGAATAACACCCGACATGTTGATCTTGATCGGAATGTAGGTAGAAGAGCCACCCATGAGGCGACTACCCACCATACGCTTGGCGTACTGCACCGGAATACGCCTAGTAGCTTGCTCCACGAAGACCACGGCCAGCGTAGCTGCCAGCACCAGCGCCAGCACCACCGCAAACTTACCGAAGCCGCCGTTACCACCCATAATGGACCACATATTCTGCGGGAAACGGGCCACAATCGAGGTGAAGATCAGCAAACTCATACCGTTACCCATACCGTGCTCGGTGATCAACTCACCCAGCCACATGATCAGGCCGGTACCAGCGGTCATGGTGACCACCATCATGGTCATGGTCAAAATGGAGTGGTCCGGAACCACGGGCACGGTACAGCCACGGAAAAGCTGGCCGTTAGCCGCCGTCGCCACAATCGTGGAAGACTGCAGCAAACCCAAACCAATAGTTAGATAACGGGTGTACTGCGTCAGCTTAGCTTGACCAGATTGGCCTTCCTTATGCAGCGTCTCAAAGCGAGGAATAACCACTCGCAGCAGCTGGATAATAATCGAAGCCGTAATGTACGGCATGATTCCCAGCGCGAAGATACTTAGCTGCAAAAGTGCACCGCCGGAGAAAATGTTGATTAACGAAACCAACCCGGCGTCCTGAGACTGGCCAATACACTGACGCACATTCCGCATCGAAACACCCGGTGAAGGAATCACCGAACCTAGACGGAATAGCGCCATGATAAACAGGCTAAAAAGCAGTTTACGGCGTAGGTCTGGCGTAGTGAACGCCTGTTTGAATGCTGCGAGCACTCGTACATCTCCTGGTGAATGGGGGCAGCGTCGCCACAGTAATGCAGCGCCGCAGGTTTAGCTTACCTGCACCAGCAGGCCAAAAGCCAAAATCATAAACCCGCTTAGCATAGTGATCTTATACCGTGGGACATTTAAAACGGCCCACACAATGTCAAAACACCAAGTGCCAAAGCCTTAAAGGACATTTCAAAGCACTTAGCGCCACCAATTAAAGCACTGCCCCGCCGGGACTTACATCCCAGCGGGGCAGGACTTAGCGCTTAAAACTTGAGTCAGCGGGCGGTGATAGAACCGCCGGCAGCCTCAACCTTAGCCTGGGCGGAGCCAGACCAAGCGTCAGCCACGATGTTCAGCTTGACGTTAACGTCACCCTCGCCAAGAACCTTGACGAGACGACCAGCGCGCACGGCACCGGCAGCAACCAGAGCCTCTACGTTTACCTCGCCACCCTGGGGGAACAGCTCGGCAATGCGGCCTACGTTAACGGGCTGGTACTCCACGCGGTTGCGGTTCTTGAAGCCACGCAGCTTGGGTAGACGCATGTGCATCGGCATCTGGCCACCCTCGAAACCGGCCTTAACCTGGTAACGAGCCTTGGTGCCCTTAGTACCGCGCCCAGAGGTCTTACCCTTGGAGCCTTCACCGCGACCCACGCGGGTCTTGGCCTTCTTGGAACCGGCAGCCGGACGCAGGTGGTGAACCTTAACTACGGTCACCTTCTGCTCCTGCTCGGTGTTCTTGCTATCTGCCATGGTCAGTTGACCTCCTCGACGGTGACCAGGTGGGCCACCGTAGCGATCATGCCACGGACGGTGGGGGAATCCTCGCGCACAGTGGTCTGGCGGATCTTGCGCAGACCTAGCGACTTGAGGGTCTCACGCTGACGGTGAGTGCCACCAATACCGGACTTAACCTGGGTAATCTTGAGCTTCGCCATCACGCGTTCACTCCCTCAGCGGCCTTCTCGGCTTCCTTCTTCTCAGCCTCAGCGCGCTTCTCAGCCTCACCCTCGGCGCGGGCGCGCAGCATGGACTGCGGGGCCACGTCTTCCAGGGGTAGGCCACGGCGAGCCGCGACGCCCTCAGGCTGCTCTAGCTGCTTGAGTGCATCAACAGTGGCGTGCACGATGTTGATGGAGTTCGAAGAACCCAGAGACTTGGACAGAATGTCGTGGATACCGGCGCAGTCTAGAACGGCGCGCACCGGACCACCGGCGATAACACCGGTACCGGGGGAAGCCGGACGCAGGAGTACGACGCCGGCGGCGTCCTCACCCTGGACTACGTGCGGAATGGTGCGGCGGATCATGGGGACGTGGAAGAAGTTCTTCTTCGCAATCTCCACACCCTTGGCAATGGCGGCGGGAACTTCCTTAGCCTTGCCGTAGCCGACACCCACAGTGCCCTCACCGTCACCAACCACTACCAGAGCAGTGAAGGTGAAGCGACGGCCGCCCTTGACGACCTTGGACACACGGTTAATGGTGACGACGCGCTCAATGTACTTGTCGTCGTTGCCGCGGTTACGGTCGCGGCGGTCATTGTTACGGTCGCGGCGGCCGCGGCCCTCACCCTGACGTTCCTTTTCATCACGCTGGGCCGAGCCGTCGGACGACGCGGACCTGCCTCGCTGCGGTGCAGCCATCAGATATTCCTCTGCTTTCCAGTCGTCTTAGTGCTCATAGGGACAGCCCGGCTTCGCGGGCGCCCTCGGCTACAGCCGCAACGCGGCCGTGGTACTTGTTACCACCACGGTCAAAGACAACCTGTTCGATGCCCTTGGCCTTGGCGCGCTCGGCTACCAGCAAACCGACCTGGTGGGCGGCACCAATCTTGGCGCCTTCCACTTCCTGACCTGCTAGCTCCATGGTGGAAGCAGCGGCTAGGGTGTGGCCAGCAACGTCGTCGATAACCTGGGCAACCACGTGACGGTTGGAACGGAATACCGCCAGGCGGGGACGCTCCGGAGTACCGAATACGTGCTTGCGCACACGCTGGTGGCGGATCTTGCGGGCAATAGCCTTGCCCTTGCCCCTCTTGAGAGCGTAACCCATGGTCACTTACCAGCCTTTCCGACCTTGCGGCGCACGTTCTCGCCGGCGTAACGAACGCCCTTACCCTTGTAGGGCTCCGGCGGACGAATCTTGCGGATGTTGGCGGCGACCTCGCCCACCTGCTCCTTGCTAATGCCGGAGACGATGATCTTGGTCGGGCCGTCGATAGCGAGGGAGATACCCTCAGGAGCCTCGACAGTCACCGGGTGAGAGAAGCCCAGGGCCAGCTCTAGGTTGGAGCCCTTGGCCTGTACACGGTAACCGGTACCGACGATCTCAAGGCGCTTCTCGTAACCCTGGGTAACACCCACAACCATGTTGTGGATCAGGGTACGGCTCAGGCCGTGCAGAGAGCGAGAGGTACGCTCGTCGTCGGGGCGGGTGACGACAATGGAGCCGTCTTCAGCGCGGGCGATAGAGATCGGCTCGCTGATGGTACGTGAAAGGGTACCCTTGGGGCCCTTCACAGTGATGTCCTGACCGTTAATGGTCACGTCCACACCTGCCGGAACAGGAACGGGGAGTCGTCCAATACGAGACATTAGTTATCCTCCGTTCTCACCAGATGTAGGCGAGGACTTCCCCGCCGACACCCTTGTTCTCGGCCTGCTTGTCGGTTAGGAGACCAGAGGAGGTGGACAAAATAGCCACCCCGAGGCCACCTAGAACCTTGGGCAGGTTGGTGGACTTGGCGTACACGCGCAGACCGGGCTTGGAAATGCGGCGTACACCCTGAATGGCGCGCTGACGGTTAGCCCCGTACTTCAGGGACAGGGTCAGCGTCTTGCCTACCTCGGCGTCAACGACGGCGTAGTCGGCAATGTAGCCCTCGGACTTTAGGATGGAGGCGATGTTGACCTTGAGCTTGCTCGAGGGCATCGACACCGAGTCGTGGTGGGCCTGGTTGGCGTTACGCAGACGGGTTAGCATGTCTGCGATCGGGTCTGTCATAGTCATTAGTGGGCCTGTTGCCCTTCCTCGTCGTGGTTTCCTCGCGGACCTACGACGTAGAGATTTACCAGCTGCTCTTGGTTACGCCCGGGAGCTCGCCCTTGTGGGCCATCTCGCGCAGGCAGATACGGCACAGGCCGAACTTACGGTAGACCGAGTGGGGACGGCCACAACGCTGGCAGCGAGTGTAGGCACGTACAGCAAACTTCGGCTTACGGTTCGCCTTCTGGATCAGAGCGGTCTTTGCCATGTCACTTCTCCTTGAAGGGGAAGCCGAGCTTCTTCAGCAGAGCGCGGCCTTCCTCGTCGGTCTTGGCCGTGGTAACCACGGTGATGTCCATGCCGCGTACGCGGTCGATCTTGTCCTGCTCAATCTCGTGGAACACGGACTGCTCGGTCAGACCGAAGGTGTAGTTACCGTTACCGTCGAACTGCTTGGGGCTGAGCCCACGGAAGTCGCGGATACGGGGCAGCGAGATGGAAATTAGGCGGTCCAGGAATTCCCACATGCGGTCACCGCGCAGGGTGACGTGGGCACCAATGGGCTGGCCCTCACGCAGCTTGAACTGCGCGATGGACTTGCGTGCCTTGGTGATCTGAGCCTTCTGGCCAGTGATGGCAGCTAGGTCGCGGGCAGCGCCCTCGATCTGCTTAGAGTCGTGAGCGGCCTCGCCCACACCCATGTTGACCACTACCTTGGTGATGCCACCCACCTGCATAACGTTGGCGTGCTTGAATTCAGCCAACAGAGCCGGGCGCACCTCCTCAGCGTACTTAGTCTTTAGACGGGGAGTGATCTTCTCAGTCATGCTCACACGTCCTTCCCGGACTTCTTGGCGTAACGCACGCGGATGGTGCGCTTACGGCCGTTGGGGCGCTCGCCCTCCTCAAGACGGAAGCCAACGCGGGTGCGCTGCTTGGTCTCGGGGTCAACGAGCATAACGTTAGAGGCGTGGATCGAGGCCTCAACGGTCTCAATGCCGCCAGTGCGGGAACCGTTGGCACTCTGGCCAACCTTGGTGTGCTTGGTTACACGACCGACACCCTCCACGATAACGCGGTTGGTTTCGGGGATAACCTTCAGTACACGCCCGGTCTTACCCTTGTCTTTACCGGCGATAACGATGACCTGGTCGTTCTTCTTGATACGCGCCATGGATCAAATCACCTCCGGGGCCAGGGAAACGATGCGCATGAACTTCTTCTCGCGCAGCTCACGGCCGACGGGGCCAAAGATACGAGTACCGCGGGGCTCGCCATCGTTCTTGAGGATTACGGCAGCGTTCTCGTCGAAGCGGATGTAGGAACCGTCGGGACGGCGGCGCTCCTTACGGGTGCGCACTACCACGGCCTTGACGACATCGCCCTTCTTGACGTTGCCGCCAGGAATGGCGTCCTTGACGGTGGCGACAATGGTGTCACCAATACCCGCATAGCGACGACCAGAGCCACCGAGAACACGGATGCAAAGGATTTCCTTGGCACCAGTGTTGTCAGCGACCTTTAGTCGTGACTCCTGCTGGATCATTTACAATTCTCCTGTCGTCGAGCTGGTTCTCGCGCAGCACGCGAGCCTAGCCGAACGTTCAATGGTACTTTGCACTAGCCACCGTTGGCTGGGTTAGGCCAAGAGGGTGACTCTAGGGAGCCAGACACAGACACATATGTGGAGGTCTCTGGCTAAAGCTCTAGACGTACAACTTGGCTAGTTTATCGGTATTGCCCGACGGCGCAAAAGACGCTAAGGGGACATGTCGCCTATGCATTTGCTCACCACTACGTAAGGCGCCCCTCCCCTTTAATGTAAAGCCCCAGGTGGCGCCAATAACGACGACGACGGAGCGGTTAGCGCTGCTGGGCAGAGCCGGCACAGCCGGGCGCACCGGGAGCCGTCGGGCACGGGCGGACACAGCCGGCGCCGTCGGGCACCGGACGCAGCCGGCGCCGTCGTCGTCGATAAAGAAACCAGGCAAAACGCAAAGTGGCCAAAACACCCAAAACACCCAAAACAAAAGCACATAAAACGAGCGCAT